>Ga0210003_1000503_pt1 | contig 34884 bp, 53 predicted proteins | sample LantaG_FD_182804 | JGI IMG/M metagenome (GOLD analysis project Ga0210003, IMG submission 182804) | Deep subsurface microbial communities from Baltic Sea to uncover new lineages of life (NeLLi) - Landsort_02402 metaG (SPAdes) (version 2) | ecosystem: Environmental > Aquatic > Marine > Oceanic >...
TCGACGTACTTGCTGATCGGTGACCATCCAGATACCTCCTCTGGCTAATGGTCACACTCTTCTCTATTTCACACAACACCGGCAATCTTAGTTGTCGCCGACCGGCAATTCTAATTGTCGCACACCAGCAATTCCATTTTTTAACAAGAATTCATAACCACTAAGGGTAGAATCGAGCGCCGCTTCCATATCACCACCAAAGCCGTAAGGCTCGGGCGCCATTTCCAACCCTGGGACAAAGCCATAACTAACATTACCCCGACCAAAGATTTTCAGCGCCTTTAAGCTTCTTTCTAGCATAGTATCCCAGCCCAAGATTGCCGCCTTGCCAGGACAGCTATTTTTAAACTTTTCTTTATCCCAGACCTCAACGTAGCATCCAAAGCCAGTAGCCCCGCTGAGTTTCTGACTTGACAATCACCATCTCCACTCATTATGATAATAGATGATATCACAGATGTACCGAATTGTCAATACTTAGATTATCAGGTGCTTAGATTATCAAGAGCCGAGGAAATTTCCCAAACTTGGCTCTTTAGTTGTAATACTGAGTAAGCCTAGTTGCTTAATATGATGTTACTCATCTATCTGAACTAGCTCAAAAGCACTTGTGTATGCTAATGAGAGCGTATTATTCTATAGAGGTAATCAATGACTGAGAAACGTAAGGATTACTTGAAATCTCTAGCTGATGATATCAGAACTATCGGTGTTGGTTTAAGATTCAATATGGGTGTTCAGCTTCTCAGTAGTGGGTTACTCCTAAATAAGTATATAAATATCGAAGCGAAGAAATATGGCCAAAACCGGAGCCGACTCGATGTCATGCATACGTTGATAATACACGATGGAATCTTGAAACCGTCAGATTTAAGCGAGATGTTATTTCGGTCCAAACAGACCATTACCCAGATTGTTGATGGACTTGAGAGAGATGGCTTGGTAGAGAGGGAACAAAAGGGCAAAGACCGCAGGACTAAAAAGGTTTTCATTACAAGAAAGGGGTTAGACTTAATTAGCACAAGCCTACCTCGTACGCTAGAAATTAGCAGTTCAGCTATACCCAAACTAAGTGAAGAGGAGATGCAGACTGCAGTGGCTATTCTAAGGAGGGTTAGAAAGCACTTAGTCAACCAGATTAAGAGTTCTGCCAGTGAAAGGTGATAGAATAGTGACTGATGAAAAAATCTGTCTTGTTCAAGTCCACATCCAATCTCTCTAGCTCAGGGGTACTCAGGTTCCCCCAATCTTATCCTACAAAGCAGCTCCCCAAGCGAGCTTATTATTAAATTTACCCCCTCCCGGGATAAGGCACAGATGCGGGGCGTGGTATTTCGTGATAGAATAGGTGGCAAAACCCGAAGGGGGTGAGGCAGATAAACCCCATTAAATTCGGCACCGATGGCTGGCGGGGCATTATTGCCCGCGATTTCACCTTTGATAACGTAGGCGCCTGCGCCCAGGGGGTAGCCGACTACCTCAAGCAGGCAGGCCTTGCCCACCAGGGGCTGGTCGTGGGCTACGACACCCGCTTCGCCTCCGAGGACTTCGCCGCCGCGGCGGCCGGGGTAATCGCCGCCAACGGGATAAGGGTTTACCTCTGTCCCCGGGCTACCCCAACGCCGGTGATAAGCTACGGTGTTCTGGCAAAAAAGGCAGGTGGAGCCATCATCATAACCGCCAGCCATAACCCGGCCATCTGGAATGGCTTCAAGTTTAAGACTCAATATGCCTCCAGCGCCCCGGACGGGGTTACCGCTGAAATAGAAGGACATATTTCCCGAACCCTGACCAGCGGGAAGATAAAGCAGATGCCGCTGTCAAAGGCACTGGACGAGGAACGGGTAGAATATCTCGACCTGGACCCGCTTTACCTCGAGCAGCTCGAAAGGCTCATCAACCTCGACGAACTGCGCCAGTCCAGACTAAAAATAGTGGTTGACCCGATGTACGGAGCCGGCATCGGCTACTTCAGGACGCTTCTGGGCGGGGGAAACATTGAGCTTACGGAGATAAACAGTGAGCGCAATCCGTTATTCCCCGGAATACAGCCCGAGCCGATTGCGGCTAACCTGGCCAGACTCTCGGCTGCCGTTAAGCGGGAGAAGGCCGACGTCGGCTTGGCTACCGATGGCGATGCCGACCGCATCGGCATCGTGGATGAGAACGGCGTATTCCTGACCCAGCTCCAGGTTTTTGCCCTGCTCGCCCTTTACCTGCTTGAGGTGCGCGGCGAGCGCGGCGCTATCGTCAAGACAATAACCACCACCAGCATGCTCTACCGCCTGGGCGAAATATTTAATGTCCCCGTCTTCGAGACACCGGTGGGCTTTAAATATGTCGCTCCGGTAATGATAGCCCAGGACGCTCTCATCGGCGGGGAGGAAAGCGGCGGCTACGGCTTCCGGGGACATCTCCCGGAGCGGGACGGAATCCTGGCCGGCCTCTACTTTATCGACCTGATGCTCAAGACGGGGAAGACCCCATCACAGCTGCTGGAATATCTCTACCGCAAGGTAGGCCCGCACCACTACCAGCGGGTGGACGTAACATTCGCCAGGGATGAACGCCAGGCGGTAACCAGCCGCCTCAGGGATAATCCACCTTCGTCCCTCGACGGCGTCAGGGTCCTAAAACTGGATACCACCGACGGCTTCCGCTTCATCCTGGCCGACACCACCTGGCTCTTGATAAGATTTTCCGGGACCGAGCCGGTACTTCGTATCTATGCCGAAAGCGACAGCCCGGCACGGGTGGAGAGACTCCTTGAAACAGGTAAGAAACTGGCAGGAGTCTAACGAAGGAGAACCGAGGGGGTAAAGATAAATGGAAAGTCTTAATCTGGATGACCCCCGGCTATTCAAGCGATATGACCCCCAAGGGATGGGGGAGCGTATCCGGGAGATGCCCGCATCCTGCCAGCAAGCCTGGCGGATGGCACTGGACTTTAACCTGCCCGCCAGTTACTCCCGGGTCAACAAAGTGGTTATCCTGGGGATGGGCGGCTCGGCCATCGGCGGCGACCTCGTCAGCAGCCTGGTGGCATCAGAGGCAAGAGTGCCCATCCTCCTCTGCCGCGACTACGCTTTACCGGCCTTCGTTGATGCCCGGACGCTGGTGATTGCCTCCAGCTACTCGGGGATAACCGAGGAAACGATATCCGCTTTCGAGCAGGCCCTCGCGACAGGGTCAAAGAAGCTGGTAATTACCACCGGCGGCAGGCTTAAGGACCTGGCCGAGGGGGAAAATATCCCCGTCTTCAGCTTCAGCTATAAAGCCCAGCCCCGCGCCGCCCTCCCCTTTAGTTTTTTGCCTGTCCTCGGCTTCCTGCAAAAGCTGGGCTTTATCAATGATAAATCAGAGGACGTGGCAGAAACGATTGAGAGGATGCAAAAGCTGTCACAAAAAATAGACGGGACGGTGCCCCTTCTCCGGAACCCGGCCAAGCAACTGGCGCACCGGCTATACGGGCACCTGCCGCTGGTATACGGCGCCGGTATCCTGTCCGAGGTAGCCCACCGCTGGAAGACCCAGCTCAACGAAAATAGCAAGGCATGGGCTTTTCATGAGGTCTTCCCCGAACTGAACCACAATGCCGTGGTCGGCTACCAGTTCCCTGAAGAACTGGCGGCTGAGATAGTGGTGGTCCTGCTCCGGTCAGACTACCTGCCTGAGCGCATCCAGCTCCGCTACCAGGTAACCTCAAGGCTTCTTGAACAGGCCGGGGTCAGCTACCAGTTCGTGGATGGGGAGGGCTCCAGGCCTTTAAGCCAGATGATGAGCCTGGTGCTCTTCGGTGACTACACAAGTTACTACCTGGCAATGCTTTACCGGACTGACCCCAGCCCGGTAAAGGCGATTGACTACCTGAAAGGGGAGCTCGGGAAGGGATAAAAACAAACCGCCCTCTAAAAACACTGATGCCCACCGGTCCCGGCATTTCCTCCCGGACCAATGGGCATCCTCGTAAAAACCCAGCAGTTTTGCCCCTCCGGCAGCCCCTCTACCGCTTGGTATATTGAGGCGCTTTGCGGGCCCGTTTGAGGCCAGGCTTCTTTCTCTCCTTAACCCGGGAATCACGGGTAAGCAGTCCGTGCTGGCGCAGTACCGGTTTAAATTTCTCGTCGGCGGCGACCAGAGCTCGAGCGATGCCGTGAGAAATAGCACCACTCTGCCCCGATATACCACCCCCGGCTACTTTAGCCACAACACTATACTTACCGATGTTCTCGGTAACCAGCAGGGGCTCTACTATTGTCCGGTGGTGCTCAAGGCGGGGGAATAATTCTTCACAGGCAATACCATTTATAACGATAGCCCCCTCGCCCGGTATCAGCCTGACCCGGGCTACCGCCGTCTTACGCCGTCCTGTTCCATAAAAATAGGTCTTCTTCTTTACCATAGCCCTGTGTCCCCCTCCAGAGGGCAAATCTCCTCTTTAACCCTCCTCTGTTTTTACCCCGGCTGGACTCGCCTTTACCTGAGCCAGGTGAGGATGAGTCTCACCGGGATAGACCCTGAGTTTTTTCATCATCGCCCTCCCCAGATGATTATGAGGCAACATTCCCTTAACCGCATGCTCAATCACACGGGTAGGATGGGTCTGCATCATCTTCTCCAGGGTAGTACTCCTTATTCCCCCGGGATAGCCCGTATGCCGGTAATAGACCTTCTGTCTGGCCTTATCACCGGTAACACGGACCTTCTCCGCATTGATAACAACCACAAAATCACCGGTGTCCAGATTGCGGGTAAAGATGGGCTTGTGCTTACCCATAAGTAAGTGCGCTACTTCAGTAGCCATCCGCCCCAGAATCCTGTCCTGGGCATCGATAACATGCCACTCCCGCTTAATATCAGCCAGCTTGGTGCTATAGGTTTTCATCACATTTCTCTCCAAAGGGATGGGGGTAATTTACCCGCGTCAGGCACAGTCCACAGGCAGGAGCCGCTGGCCCCGCCAGACCGGGCTCCTCAGCCTCAATTATCCGGCAAAAATGACCAACACTCATCCTACCCATCCCTACTCTAATCAGGGCACCTGCCGTATTACGCACCTGATGGGGCAAGAAGGAGCTAGCTACTATACTGAAGGTTACCACTTCACCATCCCTCTTTACTTCGGCTCGATAGACATCACGAACCGTACTCCTCAGTTCAGCCCCAATGCTGGTTGCAAATGAGGCAAGGTCATGCCTGCCAATAAGAGCCCGGCATGCCCGGTCCATCACTTCAACATCCAGATACCCCTTAACCAGGCAGGAAAAACCCTGCTTCACCGGTGAGCGGGCCGGGCTATTGAATATATAGTAGTTATATTCCCGACTAACGGCATCACGTCTGACATTAAACGAGTCCTCTACCCTGTACGCCGCTCTAACGGCGATATCCCGCGGTAAATAATGGTTCAAGCCACTGGCAAAGGTCCGTGGTGAAAGAGCCGACCTCGTCCTGAAGCTGACCACCTGGCCCGTGGCATGAACCCCGGCATCAGTCCGGCTGGCAGCTCCCACCCGGGTCCTGTCCCCGGTAAGCCGGTGCAGGGCCTTTTCCGTCTCCCCTTGAATACTGGGCAGTCCTGCCTGCAACTGGAAGCCATGATACTTTGCCCCGTCATATTCCATAATCAGGGCAAGCCGGGTAGTTATTGCCTGACTCACGGCATGCTCCATCTCCAGAGTAGCTAAATCAGCTACCATTATTCCACCAACTCCATCCGGACCATCGGTGCCCCGTCACCCAGCCTGGGTCCCAGCTTTACAATCCGCACATATCCTCCCGGTCGCTCCGCATACTTAGGGGCAAACACACCGAATATCTTCTCGGCCACCTTTTTATCCAGAACGAACGACAGTGCCTGTCGTCGAGAATGCAGCCCACCCTTCTTACCCAGGGTAATCATTTTTTCCGCCAGACCTCGCACCTCTTTGGCCTTAGCCTCGGTAGTGGTAATCTTTTCATAATCCAGGAGGTCGGTCACCAGGTTGCGATACATCGCCTTGCGGTGGCCTGAAGACCGATCCAGACTCCGACCCGCTACTTTATGCCTCATCTTTCTCCTCAGTCTGCTCGCCGGTTATATCCCCTTCCTCCCCCTCTTCTTCTGTCCCGGCCGGTGAGAGTAAAGACAGTCCCAGCACGTTGAGGCGGTCTTCTATCTCCTGCTTGGATTTCTGCCCGAAGTTTCGCAGTGCCAGCAGCTCCCTTTCCCCTTTACTCATAAGCTCACCCACCGTAGTGATGCCACCGCGCCGCAGGCAATTCATGGTACGCACTGACAGGTCAAGCTGCTCCACAGGCATATTATACTTTTCGTCAGGAATGCCTGACCGAATGACTTCTTCCCCTATTTCTCGCTGAGAAACTCCGGCATAGCCAGCAAACGGGGTTAGCTGCTCCACCAGAATTCCCGCCGCGAGGCTAACGGCCTCAACCGGTGATGTCGTACCATCCGTCCATATCTCAAGGTACAACCGCTCGTGACTGGTCTCCCGGCCAATATGCATTGGTTCGACAGTGAAATTAACACTACGCATCGGAGTAAAGATAGCATCTACCGGGATGGTGCCTACCGGCATATTGTCACCGAACTCAGCCGCTCGATAGCCCTCACCCAGTTCCACATCAAACTCCACATAAAGTTTTGCCTCAGGTGAGTCCAGGGTAGCCAGATAAAGCTCAGGGTTAACAATTTCAAAGTCAGCCGAGGGCTTAATATCAGCGGCATAAACCTGACCCTCCCCTTCCGCCTCCAGGGTTAACCCGGCGGGAGAACCGGAGATGGACTTCAGCCTCAATGCCTTAACATTAAGTAAAAATTCAACGGTGTCTTCCTTTACATAAGGGATAGGGGAAAATTCATGTTGAATCCCTTCAATCCTGACTCCGCTCACAGCGGCGCCAGGGAGATAGCCAAGGAGCACCCGGCGCAGGGTGTTACCCAGGGTAACACCGAACCCCCTCTCCAGCGGCTCAGCAACAAAGCGGCCAAAGTTAACTCCGCTCTCAACACAGTCGATATAGGGTATTACTAAACGGGACAAAAGCCTCCTCCTATCTCAAACTATCGGGAGTAGTATTCAACTATCGTCTTCGCGTCGAATTTAGCCCCAACGTCATCCGGGGTAGGCAGGGACAGAATCCGACCCGCAAGGTTCTCTGTATCCAAACTCAGCCAGCCCGGAACAATCTTGCTCCCGACAGTCCCCGCCAGCTGTTTATAATACTCGGTCTTGGCACTCCTATCCTTCCAGCTAATGGTATCGCCTTCCTTAACCAGGCAGGATGGGATATCGGTCTTACGGCCGTTGAGCATGATATGTCCATGATTCACCAGTTGACGGGCCTGAGAGCGAGAGTCGGCGAATCCCAGGCGATATACCACATTATCCAGCCGCCTCTCCAGCAGCACCAGCATGTTATCTCCCGTTATGCCCTGCTGCCGCTCAGCCTGTCTGAAAGCCAGCCTGAACTGTCTCTCCAGCATGCCATAGGTATAGCGGGCCTTCTGTTTTTCCCTGAGCTGAAGACCACGGTCGGAAACTCTTCGCCGCCGGCCAAGCTGCTGCCCCGGAGGCTTGCTTCGCCTCTCCAGGGCACACTTGGGCGAAAGACACCGACTGCCCTTAAGCATCAACTTGTCACCACTGCGCCGACATAGCCGGCAAACCGCCGCTGTATATCTCGCCATCTCTCTACACCCGCCTTCTTTTGGGTGGACGGCAACCATTATGCGGGATGGGAGTCACATCCTTAATCCCGGTAATAAAGAGGCCTGAGCTCTGGAGGGAGCGAATCGCTGCCTCACGTCCGCTACCCGGACCCTTAATATAAACCTCTACCTGATGCAGGCCGTGCTCCATGCCCTTCCGCGCCGCATCGCGAGCTGCCAGTTGCGCCGCGTAGGGAGTACCTTTACGTGAACCCTTAAACCCGGCGGTACCCGAACTCCCCCAGGCAATAACATTCCCCTGGGGGTCGGTAAGGGTAACGATGGTATTATTAAAGGTCGACTGAATAAAGGCTTTTCCTACCGGAACGGACTTACGCTCCCGCTTCTTTCCCTTGGCTTTCTTCTTCTGCGCCATTTTATCTCCCCTATCTAGCCACGCTTACTTCTTGGTCATGCCTCGCCTCACTCCTCTGCCAGCTACCGTTCTGCGGGGACCGCGCTTGGCCCGGGCGTTGGTCCGGGTCCGCTGCCCCCTGACCGGCAAGCTACGACGATGTCTCATCCCCCGATAGCTGCCAATCTCAATGAGGCGTTTGATATTAAGATTAACCTCTTTTCTAAGATCACCCTCAACCCGATACTCCCGGTCGATAAGCTCCCGCAGGCGATTAACTTCCTCCTCGGTAAGGTCATCCACCTTAGTTGCAGGCTCAACACCAGTCCGGGCCAGAATCTTACGGCTTAAACTGGGACCAATACCATAGATATACTGCAGTGAAACCCAGACCTGCTTCTTTCCCGGTACATCTACTCCAGCTATCCGTGCCATTTATCCCTCCTTGCTCACTTGGTGCCTAGCCCTGCCTCTGCTTATGCTTCGGGTTAGAACAGATTATCCTGACCACCCCCCGCCGCCTCACCACCTTACACTTATCACATCTAACCTTAACTGAAGCCTTAACCTTCATCGCCGAATCTCCTTAACTACTTAAACCGATAGGTAATCCTGCCCCGACTAAGGTCATAGGGAGAAAGCTCAACCAGCACCCGGTCACCCTGCAAGACCCTGATATAATGCAGTCTAATCTTGCCTGAAATATGAGCCAGCACCTTGTGCCCATTAGGCAGCTCAACCCGAAACATAGCATTAGGCAGTGGCTCAACCACCGTTCCCTCAACCTCAATAGTCTCCTTCTTACCCATAAACCTCTTCTTTTAGAGAGCGGTAAGCACCTCGGCCTCACCACCAGTAATCGCAATGGTGTTTTCGGAGTGAGCCGAAAGACTACCGTCAGCGGTCAGCACCGTCCAGTGGTTACCACCAAGCCTGGTGCGCCAGCCACCGATATTCACCATCGGCTCCAGGGCAAGGGTCATACCCTTCTTTAACACCGGGCCCGTTCCCGGCAGGCCGAAGTTAGGTATTTGCGGTTCCTCATGCATCTCCCGGCCAATACCATGCCCACAATACTCACGCACCACTGAGTAACCCTTCGACTCAGCATAACCCTGAATGGCTGCCGAGATATCACCCAGCCTCGCCTCATCCCGGGCAGCCGCAATACCCGCCTCCAGAGCCCCCCTGGTCACCTCCATAAGCTCCCTGGCCCGGGGGGTGACCTCACCGACGCCTACCGTCAGTGCGGCATCACCTTGAAACCCGTTAAAAATGGCACCAAAATCAAGAGATACAATATCACCTTCAGCTAAAACTCGCTCCCCGGGAATCCCGTGCACCACCTCGTCATTCACCGAGACGCAGAGCGCAGCGGGAAATCCCTGGTATCCCTTAAATGAAGATCTAGCTCCCAGCTTCTCCAGCTCTCCCTCGGCGATAGCATCCAGCTCTTTAGTCCTCATCCCCGGAGCCACCTGTAACTTTAACACCTCCAGCACGGTGGCCACAACCCCCCCCGCCTCGCGCATAGCTTGAATCTCTCGCTCTGATTTGATAACTATGCCCACTACCTACCCTCACCAAGAGCGGAAAGTATTCTGCTACCCACCCTGGCGGCACCACCTTTCCCTTCCACCTCCAACAGTTTACCCGCCCGCGTATAATAATCAATAAGGGGGGCTGTCTCAGCGAAGTACACCCCGAGCCGCTCTTTGACCGTCTCCGGAATATCATCAGCACGCTGATACAGCTCACCACCGCATTTATCACACTTACCCCACACCCGGGGTGGAGAATCTGTAGCGTGATATGGCATCTGGCAATCGCGACAAATCCAGCGCCCGCTCAACCGCCTCACCAGCTCATCTTCAGAGACCTTGATATATACCACCTTATCTATCGCCTTACCCCGCTCGGCCAGGGCCTTATCCAGCGCCTCGGCCTGACTGAGATTGCGGGGAAAGCCATCAAGAATCGCCCCTGACTCGCAGTCCGGAGCCGAGAGGCGCTCCAGAACCATCTGGATTGTTACCTCATCGGGAACCAGCATCCCCTTCTCCATATAGGACTTGGCCTTAATACCCAGCTCGGTTCCCTGCCCCAGTGCCTGCCGGAACAGGTCGCCTGAAGCAACATGGACCAGCTTTAGCTCCCGGACTAAGGTATCTGCCTGCGTTCCTTTACCCGCCCCCGGGGCACCGAGCAAAATAACATACATGTTCCCCTCCTACTTGATAAAGCCCTCGTAGCGCCGCATTACCAGCTGCGCCTCCAGCTGCTTCAGGGTATCCAGAACAACACCTACCACGATAAGCATCCCCATACTGGATAACTGCATTACCTGAACATTGGTAATCTCCCTGGCCAGGAATGGCATCACCGCTACCAGCGCCAGGAAGAAAGCCCCTGCCCAGGTAATATTTTTGATGACATGGTCAAGATAATCCTTGGTATGTTTCCCGGGGCGAATCCCGGGAATAAATCCCCCCTGCCGCTGCAATGTCCCGGGCAAATCCTGCTGCTCAAAGATTACCATCGTATAAAAGAAAGCAAAGGCAACCGTCAGCAGAAAATAAAGCCCCCAGTAGAATAAGCCCATCGGCAGGGCTGCGCTGGGGTTAAACAGCCCCATAATCGTATTGGCAAAGTTCGGCTCGGCGGGGTTGACAAAGTAACTGGCTACCACGCCGGGAAACATCACCATTGACATCGCGAAGATAAGGGGAATCATCCCGGCGGTGTTTACCCGGAGAGGAATATGGGTCGAGCCTGACTGACGATACATGCGACCACCACGAAATACACTTTTAGCATACTGGACCGGGATACGGCGGTGGGCTTCCGTGAAGATAACAATGAAAACGGTAGTAGCCAGAGCGATGAGAAGATAAAAAGCCAGGCCGAAGAAGTTCTCCTTAGCCAGGAAACCCTGACCGAGCATCTCCGGCAAGCCAGCCACAATACCACCAAAGATTATTATTGAGATACCGTTACCAATTCCGTATTCGGTAATAAGCTCACCCAACCACACCAGAAACATGGTGCCGGCTATCATCGACACCACCATGGTCGCTATCGGTAGCATGGCAGTAGTAGCGATAATGCCCTCATGCTGGAGATAGACCAGCTGTCCATATCCCTGAAGACCAGCCAAAGGAACCGTGAGCCAGTGAGTAATCATGTTAACCTTGTGCCTGCCCGCCTCCCCCTCCTGAGAAAGGGCTTGCAATCTGGGAATGACAGGCACCAGCAGTTGCATAACAATTGAGGCTGTTATATAGGGGTAAACCCCCATCGCCGCCACGCTGAAGCGCTTCATGGCACCGCCGCTAAACATATCAAGCATACCCAAAAGCTGGTTACGCTGGAACAGCTCCTGCAGTGCCCCCAGGTCAACGCCGGGCAGGGGAATATGGGCGACAAAGCGAAAGATTACCAGAATACCCAGGACAATGAGAATCCGGCGCCTCAGGTCGGGCAGGCTGAAGGCATCAATCACCGCCTGAAGAAGTTTTGGTCTAGTTTGCCTTGCCCGCATCCCCCATCTCCTCCACTTTGCCCCCGGCGGCTTCAATCCTGGCTTTAGCTGCCGCTGAGAACTTATTTACCTTTACCACCAGGGGACGGTCAAGATTGCCCCCCGCCAGAATCTTTATCGGATACCGCAGTGATTTTACCATCCCGCGGGCGAGCAGTTCCTCCGGCGTTACCTCGCTCCCGGGGTCAAAGGTATTGAGCTTATCCAGATTAACCACGCTATACTCTATCCTGAAAATATTGGTAAAGCCACGCTTGCGCGGCAAGCGCTGAATCAGGGGCAACTGCCCACCTTCAAAGCCGGGGCGCACCCCACCGCCGGAGCGAGACTTCTGCCCTTTACAGCCCCGTCCCGAATAGGTGCCGTGTCCACTACCATCCCCCCGCCCCACTCGCTTTCGCTTCCGCCTTGAGCCGGGAGCCGGGGAGAGTTCATTCAGTCTCACGAGCCTTCTCCCTCCACTCTAAGCAGATGTCGCACCTTGCCAATCATACCCCGAATCACCGCGCAATCATCCTGAACAATACTTTGATTTAGCCGGTGAAAACCCAGAGCCCTCAGTACCCGGCGCTGAGAACGATTATGACCAATACCACTCCTGACCCAGGTAATACGCAGCTTAGTCATCGGTCGGCGCCTCCTCAACCTTAAGCCCCGGTTTTCGTTTAGCCAACTCCTCTTTCAAATTCCTGAGGCGACTGAGGGCAAGGAGTGTCGCCTTGACTGTATTAACACGATTAGAGCTACCCAGCGACTTGGTAAGAATATCCTTAATACCGGCCGCCTCAAGCACGGCGCGGATACCACCGCCAGCGATAACGCCCGTACCCGGGGCGGCTGGTTTCAGCAGCACCTCAGCGGCGCCAAACTTAACCTTTATTTCATGGGGTATAGTTGCCCCCGCCAGCGGCACTTTGATTAAACTCTTTCGGGCAATAGCTCCACCCTTGTTAATCGCCCCCGGCACCTCATTAGCCTTACCAATACCAACACCGACATGCCCCTCACCATCGCCGACTACCACCAAGGCACTAAAACTGAGGCGCTTACCCCCCTTCACCACCTTGGCAACACGATTGATATAGACCAGTTTGTCGTTGAGATTCAGCTCTGTCGGGTCTATCTTGCTTATCGGCTGTTTCACCTATCTAAACTTCCCCCTTAAAACTTCAGTCCTGCCTTCCTGGCTGCCTCAGCCAGGGCTTTGACCCGCCCGTGATACTTATATCCACCACGGTCGAAAACCACCTGGTTTACCCCTTTTTCAATAGCTCGCCTGGCCACCAGAGACCCGACAAGCTCAGCCCTGGCCGTCTTCACCTTCCCTGCGGCCTCACTCGTTATCTCCGGGTCAAGGGTTGATGCCGAAACCAGGGTATGTCCCCCCAGGTCATCGATAACCTGAACATAAATATGATTCAGACTGCGAAAAACACAAAGCCGGGGCCTTAGAGCCACACCTTTTACTTTAGCCCTGACCCGGGCATGTCTCCGGTAACGCTGGACTCGTGGTTCACTTTTACCCATTACTTCCTCTTCCCGATTGCCTTCCCTGCCTTGCCTGCTTTAAGATGGACCAGCTCACCAGCATATCTGATGCCCTTGCCTTTATAGGCATCAGGGGGACGAATCGCCCGAATTTCAGCCGCCATCTCACCAACTGCTTCCTTGCTAATGCCGCTAACCTTAATCCGGTTCGGCCCTTCCGCATCTAAAGACACCCCCGGTAGTGGTTGGACCTCCACCAGGTGTGAAAAACCAATCCGTATTACCAGCTTCTCTTCCGCCTTTTCCACCCGATAACCCACCCCCACTATTTCAAGGTATTTCTCAAAGCCCCTGCTTACCCCTTCCACCATATTAGCCACCAGACTACGCGTCAGCCCGTGTAAGGAGCGATGCAACCGGCTGTCACTGGGCCTCTTCACCACCAGACTACCACTCTCGTTGGTAATCACCATCTCCGGGCTAACCTGGCGCCGAAGCTCCCCTTTAGGCCCCTTCACCACCACCTCACCATCCGACTTAATATCAACAACCACGCCCTCTGGCAACGCTATCGGCATTCGCCCTATTCTAGACATCCCTATTACCCCCGAAGCTAGCTACCATACATAACACAAAAGCTCACCACCAACCCCGCGGCGCACGGCGTGCCACCCGGTCATCACCCCACTGGAGGTAGACAGAATAGCAATCCCCAGACCCCTATGAGCACGGGGGATTTCCCCACGCTGAACATATACCCTTAGCCCGGGTTTACTCACCCTCTCCAGTCCCGCCAGCACCGGTTCATTCTTATCACTGTATTTGAGATAAACCTTGATTACGCGGTGAGACTTATCCTTGAGCACTTCGTAATCTTTAATAAAGCCTTCCCTTTTAAGAATCCTGGTAATAGCCAGCTTCATCTTCGATGATGGAACCAGCACAAAATCATGCTTCACCATAACGGCATTGCGTATTCGGGTTAACATATCAGCTATTGGATCAGAAACACTCATATTTACTCACCAGCTCGATTTTCTAACTCCCGGAAGCTGACCGGCAAGGGCCAACTTGCGAAAACAAATACGGCACAGGCCAAACTTACGCATATAAGCACGGGGACGCCCGCATAGAAAACACCGATTATTTTGCTGCACCCTGTACCTGGCCGGCCGCTGCGACTTTATGATTTTCGACTTCTTTGCCATTCAAGCTCCATTCAATCTTTGATAAACGGCATACCGAGCAACTCTAGAAGCTGTCTGCCTTCATCATCAGTCCTGGCAGTAGTAGTAATTATCACCCCAAGTCCCCGAGCCTTATCTATCTTATCATAATCTACCTCGGGAAAGATGGTCTGCTCCTTAAGCCCCAGACTATAGTTGCCTCGCCCATCAAAGGCATCCCGGGAAACTCCCTGAAACTCTCGCATCCGGGGCAGCACTGCATTTACCAGCTTGTCAAAAAAGTCATACATCCGCCCCCCACGAAGGGTTACCATGAGGCCGATAGGCATCCCTGTCCTTAACTTGAAGGCAGCAATAGACCTCTTGGCTCGTGTGGTCACCGGGTGTTGCCCCGAAATAGCTGCCAGATCCCCCTCGGCTGCCTCCAGGGCTTTCGCATTCTGAATTGCCTCGCCGAGACCAATATTAAGCACAATCTTTTCCAGCCTCGGTACCCGCATTACATTCTGATACCCGTAATGCTCCATCAGTCGGGGGATAACCTCCTTCTGATACCTCTCCTTAAGTTGTGCCATCTAGTCAATTACCTCCTGGCACCGACGACAAACCCGGACCCTCCTGCCATCGTCCAGAGTACGAAAGCCAACGCGAGCCGGGTGGTTGCACCGGCCGCACACCAGCATCACACGGGACACACGGATTGGCGCCTCCCGCTCTACTACACCCGCCTGCCTGACAGCGCCCTGGGCCCTGGTGTGCTTTTTGATAAAGTTGATACCCTCCACCAGAACTCGCTCTTCCTCAGGGTAGGCAGAGCGTACCTTACCGGTCTTGCCTCTATCCTTGCCCGCGATAACCAGCACGGTATCATTTTTTCTAATTTTCATAATAGCTAAAGACCTGTTACTCTCTATAGAACCTCAGGCGCCAGTGATATAATCTTGGTAAAGTTTTTGTCTCTCAGCTCCCTGGCTACCGGCCCAAATATTCTGGTCCCTTTGGGATTATTCTTATCGGTCAAAATCACGGCCGCATTTTCATCAAACCTGATATAAGAGCCGTCAGGGCGCCGGTATGGCTGAGCAGTACGAACAATGACTGCCCTGACCACATCCCCCTTCTTTACCATCCCACCAGGGATAGCCTTCTTCACCGAAACGACAATGATATCACCCACCCGGGCGTACCTTTTCCCCGTGCCGCCAAGTACCCCGATGCACATAATCTGCCGGGCTCCGGTATTATCTGCCGCTTTAAGTCTCGTATTTGACTGAATCATACCAATTAATACCAGAAGTTAACTTCAGGTCACTTCCTCAGGTTTGACCTCTATTACCGTCCCCTTGGTTACTATCTCAGCCACCCGCCACCGCTTCTGCCGCGACAGGGGACGGGTCTCTACAATCCGTACCAGGTCTCCCTGCCGGCATTCATTTTTTCCATCATGGGCTTTATACTTAACCACTCTACGGATGGTCTTCTTGTACAGAAGATGACGCTTGGGTGTTTCCACCGCCACCACCACCGTCTTATCCATCCCGTCACTCACCACACGACCAACCCTGGTTTTGCGTCTCGTCTCCATAAAACCTACCTTATGCCCAGTTCTCTTTCCCTGATTATGGTCTTCAACCGGGCAATCTCGTGTCTAGCCCGGGGAAGCTCGCGGTGGTTTACCAGTTGTCTGGTCGACAACCGAAAGCGGAGATTAAACAGCTCCTGATGGGCCTCCTCCAGCTGTCTGACCAGTGCTTCATCACTGAGAGCTCGAATCTCACTAACCTTCAACCTGTGTCAACTCCTTACTTACCGAGTCACTACCCGCAGATGCTCCTGCTTCCGCAACCACAAACCTGGTGTCTATCGGGAGTTTGTGCGAAGCCAGACGCATCGCCTCTTTGGCTACCGCCTCATCAACACCCGCCATTTCAAACAGCATCCTCCCCGGTTTGACCACGGCCACCCAGTGGTCGGGAGCACCCTTGCCCCCACCCATTCTGGTCTCAGCCGGCTTTCTGGTGACCGGTTTAGCAGGGAAAATACGAATCCAGATATTGCCACCACGGCGCACATAACGGGTCATCGCCCGCCGCGCGGCTTCAATCTGCTGGCTGGTAATCCACGCCGACTCCAGTGCCTGGAGCCCGAAGTCACCAAAAACAATCGTATTTCCCGCATGGGCCTTACCCCGTCGGTGCCCTTTATGACTCTTGCGGAACTTCACCCGCTTGGGTTGCAGCATCCTTCTCCTCTACTGCCTGTAATTCCTGATGGACAGACCCTGCCGGCTCAACACTGCCGCTCGCTACTACTTCAGCCAATTCCTCCTCAACCTCCTTGAGCTCAGGCAGAATATCGCCCTTGTATATCCATACCTTAATCCCGATCCTGCCCAGAGCGGTACGCGCCTCGGTAAAGCCGTAATCAATATCCGCCCGTAGCGTGTGCAGTGGTACCCGACCCTGATGCATGGTCTGGCGCCGGGCTATTTCAGCCCCACCCAGCCTACCGGCACAACTAATCCTCATCCCTTTAGCCCCGGCCTGCATGGTGCGAAAAATCGACTGCTTCATCGCCCTCCGATAGGCAATACGGCGCTCAATCTGCTCGGCTACCGTCTTGGCTACCAGGGTAGCATCAAGCTCGGGCTGGGGAATCTCCTGAATATTCAGCCGGACCCTCTTCCCAACAAGACCCTCGAGATAGAGCCTCATTTCATCAACTCGCTGCCCTCCCCGCCCGATAACAACCCCGGGGCGAGCCGTGTGAATAGTTACCGAGGTCTCCTTTGCCTGGCGGTCAATCTCAACCAGGGAGATACCCGCTCCGGCATACCTGGCCTCGATAGCTCCCCTGAGCTTCAGGTCCTCCTGCAGGAACTGAACGTAGTATTTATCAGCATACCACCTGGCCTGCCAGTCACGGATAATACCAAGTCTAAAGCCCGTAGGATGAACCTTATGCCCCATCAGCCCTCCTGCTCAGCGACAATAACCGTAATATGGCTGGAACGCTTAAGGATAGGGTTGGCCCGTCCCCGGGCCCGGGGACGGAACCTCTTCAGCGTCCGTGCCTTATCGGTAAAGATACTAACAATCCTCAAATCCGAAGGGGTCATCTGGAAGTTATTCTCAGCGTTAGCCGACGCCGATTTCACCACCTTGGCCACGGCCCTGGCGGTTGGTGTCGGGGTAAACCTGAGCAAGGTTAGCGCCTCGTCTACCTTCTTACCTCGGACCATGTCTACCAGCAGACGCACCTTGCGTGGCGATATGCCGGTCTCCTTAGCCACTGCCCTTACTTCCACTTTATGACCTGCCTTTAACCTACTTTCTCTTTCTTACCTGGGTAACCTTCTCCGACCTGGCTACATGCCCTCTAAAGGTCCGGGTCAGGGCAAACTCACCCAGCTTGTGCCCCACCATATTTTCAGTAACATAGATAGGCACATGCCGCCTGCCATCATGCACCCCGATAGTAAGCCCTACCATCAGAGGCAGAATAGTAGACGAGCGTGACCAGGTCTTTATTACCACCTTCTGGCTGGAGCGGCTAAGTGCCTCCACCTTCCTTAAGAGCTTCGCATCAATGGCTGGCCCTTTTTTCGTCGACCTTGACATTTTACCTACTTCCCCCGACGCCTGACAATCATTTTATCCGAAGGCTTTGGCTTACGCGTCCTGTAACCCAGAGCGGGCTTACCCCATGGTGTTTTCGGTCCCGGCATTCCTATCGGAGACCTGCCTTCGCCGCCGCCATGAGGATGGTCTCGCGGATTCATCGCCGAACCCCTCACCGTGGGCCGCCAGCCTAAATGCCGCTTGCGACCCGCTTTGCCCAATTTGATATTCTGGTGGTCAACATTGCCCACCTGTCCAATAGTGGCCCGGCACTCAACCCGAACCCGCCGTACCTCACCCGAAGGCAGCCTAACCAGGGCATATTCTCCCTCTTTCACCATCAGCTGGGCCGCTACCCCGGCACTCCGCACCACCTGTCCGCCTTTGCCCATCTGCAGTTCAATATTATGAATTAGCGTGCCGGTTGGAATCAGCCCCAGGGGGAGGGAGTTCCCCGGTTTTATCTCAGCTCCGTCACCCGACTTTATGATATCGTCAACACCAAGCCCTAAAGGGGCAAGGATGTAACGCTTCTCGCCATCAGCATAGTAAATAAGAGCAATATTCGCCGAACGGTTAGGGTCATATTCAATAGCCGCCACCCGGCCGGGAACATCAATCTTATCCCGCTTGAAATCAATCTGGCGGAGCCGGCGCTTTGCGCCACCACCATGGTGACGAACCGTCAACTTACCCTGGCTGTTACGCCCCGCCTTTTTCTTAAGCGGCAAAACAAGCGACTTCTCCGGCTTATCCTTGGTTATCTCACTAAAGGTAGAGCCGCTCATTCCCCGCCTGCCGGGAGATGTAGGGCGATATAGCTTCAGTGCCACCTAGCTTCCTCCTTCATCCCTAGACACCCTCAAAAAATCCAATCTTATCCCCGGGCTTTACAGTGACTATTGCCTTCTTCCACGGCCGGGGCGATACCTCACGTCCCCTCACCTTCTGTCTCTTACCCGGCATCGTCATCACCCTAACCCCGGTCACCGTCACGTTAAACGACTTCTCCACCGCCCTCTTTATCTGGGGCTTATTCGCCTCTACCGCCACCTCAAAGGCATACTTGCTTTCCGCCTGAAGCACGGTACTCTTCTCGGTTATCAACGGCCGGCGCAATACCTCATAGAGATGCACTGCTTGCCCCCCACAGGTCTTCTGCTCTGCGCACCGCAGCCTCGGTCATAAGTAGCCCCCGGTGGGAAAGGATATCAACCACATTAAGTATATCGGCTGGCATCGTCTTAACCCCCCCAAGGTTGCGCGCTGACTTAATCACATTCCCCTCTGGCACGGCGGTAACCAGCAGCACGGAGGAGGGGGCTCCAAGTGCCATCAAGACCTTCTGCATCTCCCTGGCCCTGGGCTCGAGAAATTCAAATTGCTCCACCACCTTCAGTTCCTCATCCTTAGCCTTAACTGACAGGGCACACCTTAGAGCCAGCCGGCGCATCTTCTTCGGCATTGCCTGCCGGTAGCTCCGGGGGCGGGGGCCAAAAACGATACCGCCACCCCGCCGCGTCGGCGAGCGGCGACTGCCAGCCCGGGCCTGCCCGGTGTGCTTCTGACGAAATAGCTTGGCACCGGTGGCGGAAACCTCGCCGCGAGTCTTCGTCTTGGCCGTCCCCTGACGCGCATTCGCCTGCTGTCTCACCACCGCCTGGTGTACCACCGCCTCATTAAACGGCACCCCGAAAACATGGTCGCTTATCTCAATCTGCTTAACCACTTCTCCGGCCAGGCTATAGACTGAAATCTCCACTTATCTACTTCCCCTTACCCGACTTCTTGATTAGCAGCAGCCCATTCCTGGCTCCGGGAACCGCTCCCCTGACCAGCAACAGGTTGCGGTCTGAGTCAGCGTCAACTATCTTCAGATGACGCACCGTTACCCGGCTGTTGCCCATGTGCCCCGCCATCCGCTGCCCCTTCCACACCCTTCCCGGCGAGGTAGTCGCTCCGATGGAGCCCGGGGCACGGTGCCGGTCTGACTGGCCATGTGTTTTAGGGCCGCCCGCAAAATGATAGCGCTTCACCACACCGGCAAAGCCCTTACCCTTTGACAGCCCGGTAACATCAACCAGGTCACCTGCCTGAAATAGGCCGGCATCAATCTTCTGGCCGACCTCAACATCTTCAGTATCAGTCACCCTGAATTCCCGAAGATACTTAAATTGCCCCAGTCCCTTGAGATGTCCCCGCTGAGGAGATTTGAGCCGCCTGGCTTCACTGAAACCAAGCTGAACCGCATTATACCCCTCCTTGCCCACAGCTTTCACCTGAATCACGGCGCAGGGACCCGCTTCAATAGCAGTCACCGATACCGCCTTACCATCGCCAGCAAATACCTGGGTCATCCCCAGCTTTCGTCCAATAATACCTTTCATCATAGCTTAATATCTATATCAACCCCTGAGGGCAGATTCAATTTGGTCAGAGCGTCTATCGTTTTAGACGTCGTCTCAACAATATCAATAAGACGCCGGTGGGTACGGATTTCAAACTGCTCCTGCGAATCCTTGTCTATAAATGGCGAGCGGATAACACAGAACTTCTGGATGCGGGTGGGCAGCGGTACCGGCCCCGAAACAACCGCTCCGGTACTCTCCACCGTCTCTACAATCTGCTGCGCCGACTGGTCAAGAATCTTATGGTCGAAACCCTTCAACTTGATACGAATCTTCTGGCTCGCCATGCCTACCCTCCACCTTTACCCGTGGTCTGAATTTGTATGGCAAATTCCTGCGGCAGCTCCTGATAGCGATAAAACTCCATAGAATGCGTGGCCCTGCCCTGAGTCAGTGACCGGAGAGTAGTGGTATAACCAAAGGCCTCAGCCAGCGGAACAAATGCGTGAATAGTAGCCATACCATCACGGGTATCGATAGACTTGATGTGCCCCCGCCTTGAACTGAGGTCCCCGATCACATCACCCAGAAACTCCTCCGGGGTAACTATCTCCAGCTGCATTACCGGTTCGAGGAGAATGGGAGCGGCCCTGCGAACGCCCTCCTTTAATGCTATCGAGCCCGCCATCTTAAAGGCAATGTCTGAAGAATCGACTTCATGATAGCTGCCGTCATAAAGGACTACTTTAATATCAACCAGTGGATAACCGGCGACTACCCCTGTCTCCATCGTCTCTCTAACCCCGTCCTCCACCGCGGGAACATACTTCCTGGGGATAGCCCCGCCTTGAACCCTGTCAATAAACTGAAAGCCGCTGCCGCGCTGGGTAGGCTCAAGCTCAATCAGGACATGACCATACTGACCATGCCCCCCACTCTGCCTGATAAATCTCCCCTCGGCCTTAACCGGGACAGTAATGGTCTCTTTATAGGCAACCCGCGGCTTGCCCACCTTCACCCCTGCTTTAAATTCACTGACCAGCCTGTTGACTATCACATCGAGGTGAAGCTCCCCCATCCCGGAGATAATCGTCTGTCCCGTCTCCCGGTCATAATTCACCTTGAAGGTAGGATCTTCCTCAGTGAGGCTGCTTAAGGCTTGCTGCATCCGGTCCTGGTCAGACTTGGTTTTGGGCTCAATGGCAATAGACAGCACCGGCTCGGGGAAACGGATAGATTCAAGAATTACCGGCTGATGAGCCGAATGGCACAGGGTGTCGCCGGTAAAGGTATTTTTAAGACCCACGGTGGCGACGATAGTCCCCGTGTCTGCCTCATCTATCTCCTCACGCCGATTGGCATGCATCACCAGTAATCGTCCCAGGCGTTCTCGTTTGTCCCTGGCCGAGTTGAATACCTGCGCCCCCGCCTTTATCTTGCCTGAGTACACCCTCAGATAGACCAGCCTGCCGACAAACGGGTCCGAAACCACCTTAAAGGCAAGGGCAGTAAAGGGAGCATCATCCCGGGCGGGACAGACAACCTCAGCACCACTCTTAACATTAGTAGCTCGCACCGGCGGCATGTCCAGTGGGGACGGAAGATAGTCCACAATAGCATCAAGTAAGGGACGAATACCCTTATTCTTGAGAGCGCTACCACAAAGAACGGGCACCCCTCTATTTGCCAGAGTTACCCGTCTTAAGGCAAGCCTTAATTCGGCCGGGGTAAGCGGAATACCCTCAAGATAAGCTATCATAATCTGGTCATCAATTTCAGCCAGCTTTTCAACCAGTGACTGACGAAATCGAGCACATTCCGCCTCCTGTGACTGAGGAATAGCTACCGCCACCGGCTCCGAATCAAGACTCCCCGCAAAACTCCATGCCTTATTCTCCACAAGGTCGATAACCCCCTGATACGAGGTCTCACTGCCTAAAGGCAGCTGCACCGGCAGGGGACGAGCCCGCAAGCGTTCCTCAATCATAGATAGTGTCCGACCGAAATTAGCCCCCAGCCGGTCCATCTTATTGACGAAACAAATCCGGGGCACCTTATATTTATCAGCCTGGCGCCACACTGTCTCCGACTGGGCCTCAACGCCGGCCACGGCATCGAAAATAACCACCCCCCCATCCAGAACTCTAAGGCTACGCTCCACCTCAGCGGTGAAATCCACGTGCCCCGGGGTATCAATAATATTGATGCGATGCTCCCGCCAGTGGCAACTGGTAGCAGCAGCAGTAATGGTGATACCACGCTCCCGCTCCTGCTCCATCCAGTCCATCACCGCCGTCCCGGAATCCACCTCACCAATCTTATAGGTACGACCGGTAGAATACAGCACCTTCTCGGTGACAGTAGTCTTACCGGCATCGATGTGAGCGATGATGCCTATATTGCGTACCCGGTCTAGGGGAAAACTCCTGGACATAGTCCTGTCCTTTACCAATATTGGGTCCGTTACCACCATATTAGAACTACTGATTGACAATCTATCACCATTTATAGTGGGCAAAGGCCCGGTTCGCCTCAGCCATTTTATGGGTGTCCTCACGCTTCTTAACAGTCGCTCCCTGACCGTGGAGGGCGTCACTGAACTCAGCCGCCACCTTTTCCGCCATGGACTTACCCGACCTGGCCCTGGCCGACTTGACCAGCCAGCGTATTGCCAGAGAGAGAGCCCGGTCAGGCCGGACCTCTATAGGCACCTGATAGGTAGCACCACCGACACGGCGCGGTTTAACCTCAAGCAGAGGGGTGGCGTTTCTCACCGCCTGCTGGAGAAGAGTAACCGCCGGCTTTGATTCCCGCTGCTCAATAATGCCCAGAGCATCATACACAATCCTCTCCGCGGTGCTCTTCTTACCACTTAACATTATCCTATTAATCACCCGGGTTACCATCTCGCTATTATACTTGGCATCGGGTGGTATCTTCCTTTTTGTCGCTCGGGCTCGCCTTGACATGTTAACCTCTCTATTTAGTAGCCGTGGTGCTCTCCGCTGAGCCCCTGGCTCGCTTGCTTCCGTATTTACTGCGCCCCTGGGCACGGTTGGCCACACCACCAGCATCCAGTGCCCCCCGGATGATATGATAGCGGACACCAGGCAAATCCTTCACCCTGCCGCCACGTATCAGAACCACCGAGTGCTCCTGAAGCTCGTGTCCCTCCCCGGGGATATAAGCGGTCACCTCTATTCCATTAGTGAGCCGCACCCTGGCTATCTTACGCAGCGCCGAATTAGGCTTCTTCGGGGTGGTAGTCTTAACCTGAACGCAAACCCCCCGCTTCTGCGGAGACCCTTTCCCCTGCGACAGCCTGTTCTTCAACGCATTATACGTAAGACGCAGCGCCGGCGTCTTGGTTTTCTTTTTAACTGTCTTTCGCCCCTTACGGACGAGCTGATTAACCGTAGGCACTCTATCTTCCTCCTAACCCAGACAACACTAATGGATGAGCCGTAGCCCATCCATCTCTGACTGCAGTCGATTCCCAGGTCCCTCTGGCTTCAATCTACCAACTAGCAGCCGAACTACGAGATGCCAATTTGCTATATTACCACAGCCAAAGCTGGCTGTCAAATGCGGCCCCCCCCTGATAGAAAGCGTTTTAAAACAGCCCCTGTGGCATATCAAGGATAGATTGCACTATAATGGCCGGTAGAAATCATATTTCAAAAGACCCGGGGCCTCAGTATAGATGAGAAAGGAGGATGCGCTATGAAAGTGGGTTATGTCTACGACCCGGTTTATTTAAAGCATGATACCGGCCAGCATGTCGAAAACGCCGGCAGGTTAGAGGCGATTATCTCCCACCTGGACCGGACCGGGCTTAAAGAAGAGCTAACACTGATTAAGCCCCGGGCGGCCACCGCCGAAGAACTATCGCTGGTACACGACGCGAGTCACATAGCGCACATCCGGGAGGCAGCACAGGAGGGGGGCGGCTGGCTTGATGCCGATACCGTAATGTCCCCCGACTCCTATGAGGCAGCGCTCTATGCCGCTGGCGGCTTAATCAGGGCAGCGGAGGCGGTTATGGACGGAGAGGTTGACAGTGCCTTCGCCCTGGTCAGACCCCCGGGGCACCATGCCACCGCCAGGCGGGCGATGGGCTTCTGCCTTTTTAACAACATCGCCATCGCCACCAGGTATGCCCTGGCCAAATACAAACTGGAGCGCATCGCTATTATTGACTTTGACGTGCATCATGGTAACGGTACCCACGAGGCCTTCTACGATAACCCCGGGGTGCTTTACACCTCGACCCACGAGTATCCCTTCTACCCGGGGACCGGTGACGAGAGTGAGACCGGCAGCGGGAAGGCCAGGGGGACCACAGCCAACATACCGCTGCCGGCCGGCTGTGGTGATGATGAATACCTGGCGGCATTCGAGCGGATTATTGTCCCCGTGGTCAGGCGGTTTAATCCCCGGTTCATTATGGTCTCCGCCGGCTATGACCCTCACTGGGATGACGGACTGGCCATGATGCAGGTGAGCATTAGCGGCTTTGCCCGGATGGCGCAGATTATCAAGGGGCTGGCTGATGAACTATGCCGGGGCCGGCTGGTATTCACCCTGGAGGGCGGCTACAATCTCAATGCCCTGGCTTATTCGGTAAAAGCCACCTTTGATGTACTTCTGGGTAAGACTGATATCGCAGACCCGCTGGGCAAATCACCACACCGATTTGGAACACCTGATATCGCCCCCCTGATTAAGCGGCTGGAGGTAATTCACCACCTGGTCTAATGACTCCCCCGGAGGAAACCACTGCCTTTCACCCTACCCGTTTTTGGCCCTGGCTGCAGGTAGTGGCAGCCACCGGATAAATCTACCCCACTCCCCCTTCTCCCACACCACCAGCAGCATGGGGGCAATGCACAGCGAGCTGAAGGTCCCCGCAAAGATGCCAATCAGCAGCACCACCGCGAAATTCTGAATCGATGCCCCGACAAACAGCAGCAGCGCCAGCACCACAATCAGGGTGGTGAGACTGGTATTTAAGGAACGACTCACGGTCTCGACCAGGCTGCTGTTGACTACAACCTCGAAATCAGCACTTATACCCTTCTTCAGGTTCTCGCGGATTCGGTCAAAGACAACAACGGTATTATTGACGCTGTAGCCGATAACCGCCAGCACGCCGGTAATAAACATCAGGTTGATTTCCCAGCTCAGGATTGCGCTCAGGATAGAGAAAATTCCCAGCACCACCAGCACGTCGTGCACCAGGGCAACCACCGCGCAGGTGCCATAGCGAAAGGGGCTGGGCATCCTGCGGAACGCCCAGGTGACATAAAGAAGAATGCCAAGGGCAGCTACAGCTACCGCGATAGCGGCGTTACTCGCTGTCTCCTCAGCTACCATCGGTGACACCGAATAAAATTCCCTCTCGGCAAGAGAGCCGAATTTATCAGCCAGTCCCGCCTCAAGGGCTTCTTTACCCGCCGCATCCAGCTCCTGGGTGCGGATAATGAAGTCGCCCTCCCCGGTGCGCTGCACAATGGCATTCCCATAGCCCAGACCGGCCAGCTCCTGCTCCAGTTCACCCTGTCCCACTTCCTGCTCAAAGCCTACCGTCATCATTGAGCCCGGACTGAAGTCAACACCAATCTTAAACCCGACCGTCGCCAGAGAGATGATGCCAATAAGGATAACTACCCCCGAGGCAAAAAAGAACCTGAACCTTTTGTTCACAATATCGAGCATTATTTCCTTCCCGAATACACGCTGAATAGAGATGTCCGCTGCGCTAAGGGGGTGCCGACAAACAGGCGCAGGAAAGTCCGGGTAACCACGATGGCAGTAAACATACTGACGGCGACACCGATGAACAGGGTTAAGGCAAAGCCCATAACCGGAGCACTGGCGACGATACTGCTTCCCAACCAGTAGAGAATAATACAGACAATGAAGGTAGTGACATTGCTATCCCTGATTGCCGTCCAGGCGCGGTCAAACCCGGCCTCAATAGCGGCACCCAGTGTCCGCCCGGTCCTCAGTTCCTCCTTCATTCTTTCAAAGATAAGGACATTGGCATCCACTGCCATACCGATAGACAGGACAAAGCCACCGATTCCGGCCAGGGTAAGGGTAACCGGGACCAGCTTGAAGATAGTCATGACCAGTGTCCCGTAGAAGATTAGCGCCAGGCTGGCGATAAACCCGGGCAGGCGGTAGTAGATAATCATAAACAGCATCACCAGGATGATACCGATTATTCCGGCCTTGAGGCTCATGTCAACAAAATCAGCACCCAGCATCGGAGAAACCGTCTGCTCATAGATGGGGGTCAGGGGAACCGGGATACGGCCGGCATTGAGCAGATTAGAGAGTTCGGTAGCTTCCTCGTAGCTTAAGCCCTCAATCTGCCCCCGGTCGGTAATCTTACTTCGAATTGTGGGGGCGATCGGCTTTCCATCATCTCCCAATAAGGCTCTTTCACCCAGAAAAATGCCCAGCGGTTCACCAATCAGCCGATCGGTTATTTCACCGGATAGCTGGCTCCCTTCCTCATTCCACTCAAAGACCAGAAGCAGCCGGCCCATATTGTCCCGGGTTACATAGGTATTCTCTTTGAAGTAGCCGCTGGTCAGCTCCTTTTCCTTCCCCCCAATTACGGCGGTCGCCGGCTTCCACCGGCCGTATTCATTTTCCCACTCCGCCTCTTCACCTTCAGCCGCCAGCTCGCCAAACTCAAGTAGCGCTGTCTGTCCGATGTACTCTTTGGCCTTCTCCGCCTCACTGACGCCGGGTAGTTCAACCAGGATGCGGTCTTCACCCTGCTTTTGAATAACCGGCTCGGTCACCCCCAGGACATCAACCCGCTTCTTGATAACGGCGATAGCCCCGCTAATGGCCTCAGCCTCTTTGCCTGACTCGACCTCGGATAAGTCAGCCTGATAGACCATGTGAATACCACCCTGCAAGTCCAGCCCGAGGCGTATTCCCTGCCGGCCGAACCTCTCCCCCTCAACCGGCAGCAGCGCCCACAAGGCAAAGGCGAAGAGGGCTAAGATTACTACCAAAACTACTGTAGCTTTTCTGGTCATATTTACGATACTGCCTTAGCTAATAGACGGTCACGGACATAGGACAGGGCCTCGTCCCTGGTCGTGACCTCGCCGGCAGCCTGTGCCTCGCGCACCGTCTCCAAAATCTCCCCCACCTCAGGCCCCGGACTCAAACCGAAGCTCTCGATTAAATCATGTCCGTTGACCAGCCGGGGGGGGCCGGCCACACTCTGCTTCTGAAAGTGCTCCCGCAGCACATATTCCACCTGTCGAGTATGCTCCCGCCACCCGGGCAGGCTTAAATTGGGCCCCCTGGTAGCCAGATGGTCGGCCAGGCTCAGGAAGAGGGTATCAATGCCCGCGTCTCCGCTGTCACGGAAGTAGCGATAAATAGCCCGATGCGAGGGGAGGGCACCCTGACTCATCTGCCCCGGCCTCAGGTGATGCCTTATCACGGTCTCCACCAGCTTTATCTCCTTACCACTGAACCGCAGCCGCTCCAGGATACCAGCCGCTGCAAGAGCCCCCTCCGTGGCATGTCCCAGAAAGCGCCACCGCCCATTCTCATCAGCGGCCCTGGTTTGAGGCTTGGCAACATCATGGAGCAGCGCCGCCAGCTTCAAGAGCGACCTTCTGGTGCTGCCACTGCTGACTTCCAGGTCAAAGTGGCAACTCAATTCTGCCGACCACGGCGCAGAAGCCCGGACCTTATCGCTGGCATACTCCCAGGCTCCCTGGTGAAGGATAAAATCAACGGCAACCACCGTCATCAACGAATGGTCAAAAACATTCCAGAAGTGCTCCTTAGGCTGGGTAACCCCCCTTGCCGGCTCAAGCTCGGGAATTACCGCTGTTAACAGCCCCAGTTCATCCAGATAGGCTAAAGTCTGCCCGCTTCCCGGTATCGCCAGCAGCCTGAGCAGTTCTTCTCTTACCCGCTCACCGGCCACGCCGGCCACCAGATGATGGTGACGCCGAATTAGAGCCCCGGTCCCACCGTCAATGCCAAAGGTAAGCTCCCCCGCCAGGCGCACCGCTCGCAGCAGGCGCACCGCGTCCGAGTTAAAGGCCGTTTCGGACATCGCCCGAATCACACCGCGGTGAAGGTCGCTCAAACCATCAGCGGGGTCGATGAGCTGGACCTCGGCCTTACCCAACTGCTTGAGGTCGACCGCCATCGCATCCACCGTGAAATCACGCCGGGAGAGGTCATGCTCGATGCCATCTTTAAACGAGGAAAAATCAAGCTCCCACCGACCTCCGGTCCGGGGAGCTTCCTTATCAGCCACAATCACCCTGCCCACCCGGTTCACCCTATCCAGCGGGACAAACTTGCCGCCAACAGCGCCAGCTAACCGGGGAGCAACCTCGAGGGCATCGGCGGCGAGGGCAATATCAATATCAGCCGTATCCCTCCCCAGCAGCACGTCGCGCAGGAAGCCGCCAACAAGATACGCCTCTACGCCCTGCCCGGTAAGAAAATCGTTTACCCTGGCCAATAAGAGTGATGTTTCGGGCTCGATGGATAACTTCAAATTCTGTCTCATCTACCGGTGCAATCTAAAGCTATACTATACTCCCAAACCTCCCTTTTTTCAAGAAAAAGTCTCTTCCAAGTCTGATTCGTCACCCTTGACATCCGCTGGTATATGGATTTAGCATCTAACCAACAGCATGCACCCTATCGCCGCTTGCGAGATAAGGGTGAAGGGTGCTAGTGTACTATCTCGACAACGCCTTTACAATGCGATATCCTGTCATAATTGTAAAGCCAATCCTGATACACTACACTAGGTGTCGTCGGACTGGGGTGGGGACAGTTGGTTAATTTGGTGCTCACTCCATCCTGGTTTCTTTCCCTCTTTCTCCTTACCCCAGCGGTGGCCTTGCTGAGCTTCATGCTTGGCATCATTGGCTCCTCCCGGGCTAAAGACGCCAGGACTGCCCAGAATATCGTTGTGGTTATTGTTCTTCCCGTGCTAGCACTTATCGGCCTTCAGGTCACTGGCTTCGTCTGGTTCACCCCACTGATGAGCTTAGCCCTAGCGCTTGGTATAGCCGTTTTGGATATCTTAGTCCTAAGAATCGCAACGGGGCTCTTCCAGCGAGAGTCTATCGTAGTCAAGTGGCACTAAAAGACCCTCTTGCAATTATGAACAAAAGGGCGTTTTGTTGTGTCCCAAACTGCATTTAGCTAGGGTAGTTTTGTGTTATCCGAATAGGCAAAAGGAAGGCCAAAGGCCAAGTAGTAGAGGAGAAGGAATACGATGAAATGTTATCCCTTTGAACAATCGTCCAGATTGTTATGTAACTACCTCCTGTAAACTCGGCTGAGAGAGTAGGGTTTATTACTGTGCTTTAATAGCTATGGAGAAAATACTAACCAAACTCAATTTCCTTCGTTATATATTAATGAGATATCAGAGATAGCAGTCGGAGGTGACTAAAGTGAAGAAGGTATTTCTGTGTTTACTAATGATACCATTAATATTGGGGCTGGCAGCTTGCGCTCAACCAGCAGCAGCCGGTGAGGTGATACAATCAGACAAGCCGCGAGAGACCTCTCCTGATGTAGATGACACTGACCTGACAATGCTGGTCAATGGAAACAGTGACTTCGCTTTCGATTTATATCAGGCTCTTAATAAAGAGGACGACAATACTTTCTACTCTCCTTACAGCATCTCATTGGCGCTGGCGATGACCTACGCCGGTGCCCGGGGCGAGACCGCACAGCAGATGGCGGATACCCTTCATTTCATCCTTTCTCAAGACCGTCTGCATCCAGCATTTAATAGCCTGGATATCGAGCTTGATAAGCGAGGCCAGGGTGCCCAGGGAAAGGACGGCGATGGATTCAGGCTCAACATTGTCAACGCCATCTGGGGGCAAAAAGACTACGAGTTCCTCACCACATTCCTTGACACTCTGGCTGAGAACTATGGTGCCGGGCTGAGGCTGCTTGATTTCATAAGCGCTCCGGACGAGTCTCGCCTCACCATCAATAACTGGGTCGGTGACCAGACAGAGGGCCGGATTGAAGACCTGATTCCGCAGGGTCTCATCAATGAGCTCACCAGGCTTGTCCTTACCAATGCCATTTACTTCAACGCAGCGTGGCAGTATCCCTTCAACGAGGATATGACCGGGGATGGGCCATTCTACCTACTCGATGGGGGAGAAGTCGCCGTGCCGATGATGAGGCAGACGGAATCATTCGGTTATGCCGAGGACGATGGGTATCAAGCCGTTGAACTGAAATACGATGGCGGCGAACTCTCGATGGTAATCTTGCTTCCCCAGTTAGACCAGTTTGAGGCATTTGAAGGATCACTGGACACCCAACAGGTGGATGGAATTATTGGAAGACTGGAGCACAGGCAGGTTGCCCTGACCATGCCACAGTTTGAGTTCGAATCTAGCTTTAGTCTGAGGGAGACTCTGGCAATGATGGGTATGCCAGTTGCCTTCTCCGGGGGTGCCGACTTCTCCGGTATGACGGGCAACCGCGACCTTTTCATAGCGGACGTGGTTCACAAGGCGTTTGTCTCTGTGGATGAAGCGGGCACAGAAGCGGCAGCCGCTACGGCAGTGGTGATGCAGTTGACAGCGGTGCCGGGTATGCCTGTTGAGGTCACTATTGAGCACCCCTTTATCTTTCTTATTCGGGACATTGAGACGGGTACTATTCTATTTGTTGGGCACGTGGTAAACTCGAGTGCGTAACCTATTTGCTGCCGACATGCCCGCCTTGCTTAAATGCACAATAGCTTCGATTGTTGCCCTCGGAGAAAAAGAGGAATAGGGCATTCATGAGGCGAATGTCAATAGCCTTTGCCGCTTTTTGAGTAACCTTTTGCTCATTTTTTCGTTATTGACTATAGAAGGATAAAAAACTGCATTTGTTGAAAGGAACTGAGAATGAACTGGGTAGACATAGCTATCATAGTGGTTGGATATTCTGCTGGTGGGATTGGATAGAGGAGGCCTTGATGCGAACCCTGAGGTTAGTCAGGATATTTTCAGGGGTTCTTGGTGATTTCCTGCGGGCGCTGGGAACCCTGGCTACTGCCTTAGCTCTGGAAGACCTTCTCCTGAGCAAAGCGGTTACCTTGGCTGATGGAACTGCCCAAGGAGTAGTTACCGATATCAAGATGGAACTGCCAGACAGGATATAGGCAGTGATTAATAATTCAGGTCGGGAAAGGCTGGTGCCTGTTGAACAAATAGGCGCCGTTGGCTACCATAAAGCTGTGGTTATCAGTTTGATGCCTGTCGGTTTTGAGGGCATGGGAACTGAGGCTAGAAAGGAGGGACTATGGCAAGCCAGTGGCAGAGTCTCATGAGCCGAGCGAGAGACCTGGCCAGAAGGGCTTCTCAGGCGACCAGGGAGGAGCTGGAGCGAATTGCCCAGGAGCTTGAGGCGGCTCTGGGCAGTGGAGTTAGTGAGCTAGAGAGAAAGCGGCTATGGCTGCATAAGAGGATTATAGAGAGTGCTCGGGCTTCAAAGGAGCCCGCCCTGCTGGGGAAAGAGGTAATCGCTGCCGATGGTGTCAGCCTGGGGACAATGAGAGACTTTCGCCTGGAACTGGAAAGCAAAAGAGTCTGGCTGGTGGTGGGTAAAGCCTTTGGCGAGCCCAGGAACATAGCCAGCGACGATATTCAGGCCATCGGGGATAAGGTTATCCTCTCTGTATCCGAAGAGGAAATAAACTTGAAGGAGGAGGTATGATGATCGCCCATTCCATTTTCTTTGGGGTTCTCACCCTGGCTGGAGGCATACTTATCTTGATTTTCCCCAAGATACTGAACTACATAATAGCCTTCTATCTAATAGTTGTCGGTGTGGTGGCAATATTGAACGGACTATAGGAGGTAAGTTTTGAAGAAGATAATTATTCCATTGATTGTGGTCATCCTTGGCACCGTCTGTGCTGTTGCCCTGGTTCACACCGAGGAGATAACTCCTATCGGGAGTATAACCGAGAATCCTGAGAAATTTCGTAATACCGAAGTCACCATCCTCGGTGAAGTTACCGAGAGGGTGACCTATCAGAATGATGTTGTTTTTAAAGTGGCGGATGAGAGCGGCACCATCGCCATCCACACTCAGGGTGATGCCCCGGCACTGGAGAGTAGGGTGGTGGTGAAGGGGATGGTGTGAAATCCGTGGTCAAAATCGGACCGTACGAGTTTGGTACCATCATCGAGGCAAGCAAGGTGAGGTCTTCCTATCCCTGGGAGAAGGCGCCTTAAAGCAGGCGTTCAACCTTTTCTCGGCTTTTTCGTTATTAAAGATGGATTGTGTAACTGTGACTCAAAGTATAGGGATGAGTGCCCGTATTGAGGGCTTGGTCTCGAGAGCACAAAATGGAGACGGGGATGCGTTTGCCTTGCTTTATCAGGAATATGTTAACCCGATATATCGCTACACCTATCTGCGGGTAGGACAGGCTGGGCTCGCCGAAGACCTTACCCAGGAGGTGTTCCTCAGAGCTCTGCAGAGCATCGGCTCCTACCGATGGAAGGGGAAGCTATTTGTCAGCTGGCTCTTCCGCATAGCCCACAACCTGATTATTGACCATTATCGCCGGGCAAAGAAGAATAAGTGTATTCCCCTTGCCGAGACGGTAACTAATGTGGCTAGCGACGACCCTGTAGCTACTGCGGAACAGCGTATGGAACTCTCGGGGTTAAAGCGAGCGATAGAGAAGCTGCCAGCACAGCAAAGAGAGGTCATCTCCCTTCGTTTTGGCACCGACCTGTCCGTGGCCGAAACAGCCGTGGCAATAGGAAAAACCGAGGGCACAGTTAAAAAGCTTCAGTATGTGGCCATAGCCAAGCTGAGGAAACTGATGGAGAAATGAGCAAGAAAAACGACCATTTGAACGATTGTCTGGAGCGTTTGCTTCAGGGTGAGGATTTGGAGAGCTGCCTCCAGGACTACTCGAAAGAGGCGGAGGAGCTACGTCCTCTGTTGGAGATGGCCAGCGGAATAAGACGGTATGCCGAAACTATTAAGCTCTGCCCCGAGTTTATCGCTCAAACCCAGGCTAACCTGGGGAAAGCCTACGAGAGCAAGTATTGTTCCTGGAAGGCAAGGATAGCTGGAATGCTTAAGCCGGTAGGGCACTGGGCAGCGGTAGCTACTGCTGCCATCGCGATACTGGTTTTCACTTTTGCAGGAGGCTTAGCCCTGTCGACACTAGCTTCTGAGGACACCATGCCTGGGCAAGCCCTCTATCCAGTCAAGCTGGCTACTGAAGAAATCAGGGTAGCTTTCGCCTTCTCCGACGCCAAAAAGGTTGACCTCCTCACCCAGTTTGCTGAAACCAGGGCCGAGGAGATAGCCTATGTTGTTGAGAAGGGGGATACCGACCAGGTGGAAGCTGGCCTGGAAAGGCTTGAGGGTCACCTTTCGGAAGCGGAGCGTATCCATGCCCAAAGAGCTCAAAGCGAGGTCCCCAGGGTGATGGCGGCAGAAGGGTACGAGGATAAGGAGCTGCGGCGGATGGAGAGCGCGGTAAGGGCCAGCTCTACCAGGGCTGTGGCTAAATTGAAGAACATCCCGGCTGACCCTGAGACGAGGGACAAGATAATCGCTCGGGTTGAGATAGCCTACTCAAAGGCAATGGAAGCTGCCAGGTAGGCTTAATGGCTTGGTAGGTGTGACCAGTCAACCACTACCGTCCCCCCAGCCAAGTTAATCACTTCCTTATCACCTCCCATTTTCCACTATAACAGAGAAGCCGCTTTAGTCATACCACTGGTTGGCTTGTTAAACAGAGCATTCAACCTTTTGCCACTATTTTTCGTTTATATTTAATGGATACCAGAAAGACGCCTTGAGGTATCAAAAATGGCTGAAAGGGGGTGGTAGTCTTGAGGGTCTGAGCGTTGCCAAGGGCATTGAAGGATACCCGATGGCAAAGGAAACAGAAGCTAAAATTTCTCGAGGAGGCGATAATGAGTAAAACTAAGAAGATTTTAGGCATACTAGCTGTAATTCCTCTCCTATGTCTTGCACTCACTGGCTGTGTGTCTGGGACTCTCAGCATTGACATAAGCTCACCAGAAGATGGAGCCGAGCTTACTGAGAGCCCGGTTACCGTTACGGGTATAGTTTCAGGCTATCCCAGAGGTGAGGCAGCTATTGGGGAGCAGACAGCGAGGCTTGTTCCTGAGGTGACAGTCAACGGCATCAAAGCAGAGGTGGCTGCCGATGGTAGTTTTTCCGCTCAAGTTGAGCTAACTGAAGGTGAAAACGCCATTGAAGCAGTAGCTCTCTTGGGTAACCAACAAGCTAAGGATACCATTACAGTTACCTATGCCCCGCTTGTACCTGTCCTCTCGGTAGAGATAACCTCGCCAGAGGATGGGGCCGAGCTAACTGAGAGTCCGGTAACTGTAAGTGGCACCGTCTCTGATACTGAAGCCACGGTAACAGTCAACGGCATCGAGGCTGAGGTAGCTGAAGATGGTACCTTCTCCGCTCAGGTCGTATTAAACGAAGGTGAGAACACCGTTACCGCAGCAGCCATATTGGGTTCAGGTCAACTGAGGGTTGAAGATAGTGTCACGGTAACCTACACTCCAGCGGCACCAGCTTTAT
>Ga0210003_1000504_pt1 | contig 34877 bp, 30 predicted proteins | sample LantaG_FD_182804 | JGI IMG/M metagenome (GOLD analysis project Ga0210003, IMG submission 182804) | Deep subsurface microbial communities from Baltic Sea to uncover new lineages of life (NeLLi) - Landsort_02402 metaG (SPAdes) (version 2) | ecosystem: Environmental > Aquatic > Marine > Oceanic >...
CCCGCGCCTTGTCAATGACAGCCTTGGTGAGATCGACAATCGTCTGGCGCTGTCCGGCGGTCTTGTCCTCGGCGTCGTACTGGGTGATCAGATCGACGAAGAAGCTGTGATGGCAGTTGCCGCTGGGAAGCTTCACCCCCGACGCGGCCGCGCCCCCCAACGTCCGAATCTCCACCAGCGACAACGCAGCTTCGTCCAACGGCGCCTCGGCGACGACCGTGTTGGAGATGAAGTCGAGGACCGCGTCATCGGGATCGCCCCGGGTCCCCATGCAGTGTTGAAGTGTGGCAAGCGGATTGCCCTTGAGCCCGGCGATGACGGGCCATAACGCCGCCGCCGCCTCGTACCAGGATCCCCAGCGTGTTGCCGCGACCACCGGAAGCTTCAGGCTGGCTGCCAGGTGCTCCAGTGGCTTGACGAATTCCGCTGTACTGCTAAGGAAGGAGTCGTAGAAGACCACGGTCACCACCAGAGCTCCGCCACCGGTGACCACCAACTCCATTGAGACGGATTCGTCCGCCAGGACATGGTCTCTCATGAATCGAAGGGCACCGCGGGAGAAATCCACTGCCTGTTCCCGCTTCTCGAAACCAACGACCCGTTGCTCGGTACTCTGAATTACGCTCTCGTGGTCCATGCGAATCGTCACATCGACGACGATGCCGAGCGCGCTTCCGGCGCCCAACATGGCGGTCAGAAGTTCATCCTCGGCAGTGAGTACGCGGATGTCACCCGCCGGCGTCACCATGGTCAGCCTGACCACCCGCTGGCCCAGCAACCCGAGCCGCCGCGAAAAATAACCGCTCAATCCGCCGTTGACGAGGTACCCGACCACGCCGACCCCCTGGCCCGTTCCGACCGGCAGGGCGCCGCGCTGGCTCTTGACTGCTTCGACCAGCTCGGAAAAGACCACGCCGGCACCCACGGTCACCAACGCATCGTCACCGTCACGGTGAAACTCGATCGACGTCAGGTGCGCCAGGTCCAAGACGACGGCGTCGCTGTTGGCGACCATCGCTGCGTTCGAGGACTCGTGACCTCCACTGACGCACGCAATCGGGGTGCTCGGCGGCAACGACGTCACCAGATCGGAAATCTCCTGGGCGGATCGAGGACGGTAAACGCAGCGGGCGAGGCACGTCGTGGGGCCGCAGTCACCGGTCATCAACACCTTGTTGCCGCTGATGCTGGCCTGGCGCTGCGCAAACCACGAATCCGTCGCTTCCACCCGTTCCACTGACCCAATTGTCACAACGACTCCAATCTACGCCCGGGTGCCCAGGACCGAAGTGAACGGGCGGCGCGCACTCCGCAGGAGGAACCCTGGCACTGGCGACGACTCAGGAGATTTATCGACGCGGTGGCACCCAACCCCAGGCAATGGTGTTGTTCTCGCCCGGCCTCGATTTGACCTACAGCAGACCCGGAATCGAAGAAATCTTCGATCCCGTTCTCGACCTTGCCGCTCTGCGCCAGTCGGGTATCGACTGGGCCGGGGGTGCGACGGAAGCCTCAGTAGATGACCTCGCTGTGACCGACCCGCTCGTCAGCCCGCTGTACGGATCGCTGGAGGGCCTACCCCCAACATACGTCTATACGGGTTCAATGGAGTACAGCGCGGTCAATGCGCTTGCCCTGCAGGATAAAGCGTTGGCGACCCCCGGATCGGACTTCACATTCATCCTGCGGAAAGGCCAAATTCACGATTGGGCTCTCGCAACGCCGATCACACTGGATGGATTGCTGGTGCAACCCCAGGTGTACCGACAGCTTCTCGGGGACTAACCGCAAGGCCGCGCATTTAACCGTGTCGCCGTTCGAGACCATCAGGAACCGCCACGCTGCGCCCGAATCCGCAAAACCTGCACTCAACTGGACTAGCGGACCCCAGGCTAAGTTGTCTCTTCAGTAGCCGATTTCGCCGCTCATCGGGGTAATTGCACCATCAGTCCCCCGACCAGCGTCCACTGGGTGTGCGGAATGGCTCGTACGATCTCGACGACTTGCGGCCATGGCGGTGGCCATCCACCTGCTGGCGCGGTCAGTTGCCACAATGGCCGACCGTCGGGTGTCGAAGTCATCAGATCACTTGTGGGGATACGCGCCGATGCGGTTGGGTTTTGTCGGACCGGAATGCGTCGAGCAAGTCTTCCAAGATGCGCAGCCCGGCTGCGGACTCCCGGGTGTCCAACGACTCAGCCATGTCGACGGCGACCGCAGCCGTCAGCACGTGGTCGACGGCGTAGCCGGCATCGTCGGTCACCACCCGTACGGCCACATCACCGTCGCGGTCCTCGACGAGTCCCAGCGTTGTCACGAGGTCGGCGAAGTCACGAGCGCGGACGTAGCCATCGGCTGCCCGCTCGACCGCTGTGAGATCGAACAGTTCCGACATCGCCGGATCACGCAACGCGCTTACCCCGGAGTGCAACAGTCCGGTGTCCTTGCCCCAGCACCGCATCCGATGCACCGTGGCGCGGCGGCGCGTCGTCCAACACAGCTCAGAAGCGCTACTGGCACGCAGCCGATGTCGCAGCCGCGATATTGCCCAGCTGTCCAGCCAATCGACACGTTCCCCGGAGAGCAACGCGAGCGCAGCCCACGCTGTGGCCGCTGTCCACGGCCGGCCGTTATGGCGCCCACGCTTGGCCAGGCGATGCACCGAAGCGCCGTCAACGAGTAGCGCACCCCCCACAGTGCGGCTCACGGTAAGTTCTCCCGCTCGCGCGAGTCGGGCGACCTGCCGCGCTGAAATCCCGAGGACCTCGGCACATGCGAGCGTCGTCATCTCACTAATACAGATATTGTCGCGACCAAGACTGTTTCACGCAATATCAGCAGTTCAAAGATGGGCCTGGGTGACGGACCACCGACTGAATCAAGCTGCCCGCCGACCATCACGAACCTGCGCGCAGGCAAGTTCAAAGCTCGCCCACTCCCAGGCGTTCGGTAGCACGGTCGCTGGCGCCGTCACCGAGGAGACCGGGTCGGACGAGCCGAACAGTGCGGCGAGGCGGCTGACATAGCCCGCGGGACTGTCCCCATAACTCTGAAAAACCCTTTTGCGAAGCCATGCTTGGGCTTCAACAACGCCGGAAGTGAGATCGAGTTCAGGCGCGGTGACGCTGGGGCCGCACCGGAGGAATTGTTCTTCGTAGCGATCGTCCCACCGATCGATTCGCCACCCCGGCCAAAGCCGGCCCAACCACCGGAACAGGCCCGGGTCCGGATTGGTCAACCACACACCAACCGCCTTGCCGAGCACGTCGACGTGCACACCACTCTCCGGAATCCTTCCCAACTCCAGTGCATGGAACCCTGTACCAGGAAGCATCTCGAAAAGTCGCGGTCCGTGCCATGCAGCGCTGCTGCCCCACCACAGTGGCCAGGCTCGAGTCATTCCGTCGGCGCCGAGCACCGTGACGAGATGGTGTAACCGCGTCGTATCGTCAGCGAGCGTCAGTTCGGGCCGAGAAGGTCTGTCACACATAGGCAAAGAAGCGCCGACGTAGGCAGCAATTTCAGCGGTCGCGTCGTAGGCCCATGAGATCGAATAGCCCGGCCACATGATGGCTAGCAACTCGAAAATCGCACGGCGCTCGTTCATGGTCGCCATGAGTTCCTCGCCGAAGAACAGCAACTTGCGCTCAGCGAGATCCAGCACGAGGCCACCGTCAGCCCATAGCTCGTCGGTCCAGAGTTTCCCGACTTCCTGCGCGCGAATATAGCGCTCAGCCATCTCTGGTCCCGCGAGCAACGCATCCAGCATGCGGCACCCCGCCCAGTGCGAGTAGCGCAGCTGCCAGCCGTCACGATCCACCAGCACTATGTTGGCCCTGTTTCCCATGATCGTCCTCCACAGAAAAGGCACCGCGCCAATTGGCGGCGCTCAGTTATCGGCAGTATCCATCCGGGGGGTGACACGTTCACTACTCGAAGGCCGGCAACGGATCTCGGCTGTGGATTCAGCGCCAGCCATTCGTCTAACACCTCATCTACGCCTGCGAATCGTTCGATCTCGCGCACCTTCGCGGCGCCATGCCGTCGCGTCATATGCAGACAATGGGTTCATTTTTTGGCCAGCAACTCGCGCAACGTGGGCAGAACCCGTTGATCCTTGGGGCGGTTGGCGGCCTGTTTGGAGCGAATCACGTCGCCCAGGGACGCGATCTCCACGGTGCTGGCGTAGAGCTCGGCCTTCGCCGCGCCGCGATGTAAGTCGGCGTAACCATAGGTACCTGCGGGCCGAAAGGCGATGTCGAGATCGCCAACGTCGGTCACCAGGTTCCAGGTCTGGGCACCGGCCAAGGCCTGAGCGTCGCAGGCGAATGGCAGACCCTCCGGCACGGATTCGGTCCGGATCCGCGCGTGAAGTTCCCGTAGCGCGGCCGCGAGCCGAGTGAGATTGGCCCCGTCGGTGTCGGGGGTGATGTCGGCGTCCTCGGTGGGAAACGGCGAACCGTGAAACACCGCGGCCAGGCCGCCGATCAACACGTAAACCACCTTGTGGCGATGCAGAGTCGCGAATAGCCGCTCCAGATCGAGGTCCACGTCAGGACCTCCCGCCGCGGCGCAGTTCGGCGAGTTGACGGGTCACTTTGGCGTGGCGATCAAGGCGCTGCTGGCCCGAGAGCTCAGTTAGGCGGACCGCTTGGGCCATGTCGCTACCGTCGCGCTCCACGATGTGAAACTCCAGATCCAACCCACACAGCCGAACCATGCGTAGGACGTCGTCGAGGCTGACGGCGTTGCGGCCCGCTTCCAAACGCGCGACGGCGGGTTGATGAAGGCCAGCCCTGCTAGCCAACTCCGCCTGCGTCAGACCGGCGCGCTGGCGGGCTTCACGGATCAGCTGTGCACCATAGGACGCCACGCCGTTAGTATAACATCCTTGTTATTCCGGCGGCCGCGCATTCCGTATTGACACGAGCTGGGTCGCGCCCTGGCCGGTGACCATGGAGTGGTCCCAAATTGGTCCCGGCCATTTGAACCCAAACGATTACCGGCGCCCGGCTCGAAATTGACGCCCTGACCTTGCGCATCGAGAATGAGACGAACCGTATACAGCTATTTTTATCTGTAGGCATTCCGTACATGGCCCAACGGGAGGGGAGGCACTCGTGAAAGCCCTGACGCCGACCACCGCGGCCCGGGCCGGCATGTCTCGCAGCGCTCTGTACCGCGAAGCGGGGTCGAAACCTGCCGCCTCGACTTCGTTGTCGTCCCAGGTGCGGATGCCCCGCTCGACCAACGGCACAATCCGGCGAAAGTGATCGACAGCCCACTCCTCGGTGAAGAACCGGTAATCCGAGTCGGGTAGCGCTCAGCCGGCCTCCGGAGTGAAACTGGCGTAGAACAGTCGGCCCTGGGGATCAAGGTAGGCGTTGATCCGCTGTCCGGTCACGATGTCCTCGATGGCAAGTCCCAGAAGAGTGCCGATGGGTTGGCCGGTGAAGGGGTTGCGCGCAACGGTGCCGTCGACTTCCACGAATGTGGCGACCTGGCTGCCGTCGAGGTCATTGGTGATCGCCACGCTGTGGTCAGTGCTCGGCACCGTAAACGGCCCGGGGGCGGCGCCGACGGCCGTTGGGTCGTTACCGGGGCCGCCGGGGTTGTACACCGGCGAATAGCCACCGGAGGACGGCATCCGCACGCTGGTGAGCCGCGCGATCGCCGCAGAATCGCCGGACAGGATGATGTCGTAGTAGTTGTCGTGGTCCTCGATGTAAGCGGGGTCCTCGGGGGTGCCGGCCGGAGCCAGGTCGGCCAGGCCGATCACGGTGACGGTGCCGAAGGTTCCGATCACCACCGGTGTGCCGGCCTCGGTGATCTCGACGGAGGTTCCGTCGTCTGCGGTGGCTTCGAGGATGAAGTAGCGGGAGAACTCGCTTGGCAGCAGGCTGGCGATACCGTCGGGAGAGAAGCCGGCGCTGGTGTAGAGGCGCAGCCGGTATTGGGCCTGGCTTCCGTAAAGATCTGAGCCGCTGTTGATTTGCGATGCCAGGCTCATACCGATCGGACCACCCTCGCCCAGGTCGCTGAAGTAGTTCAGCTTGGCAGCCACCAGACGTGGGCCGTTGCCGGTGACATAGGGGTTGGAACTGGCTGCGCTGAGTCCGACCGCGGAGACGATGCCGGTGCTGGTCAACATTTCTATCGGGCTGCCGTCGTCGACCACACTCACGGACACTGGATACAGGGCACCGGGGTCGCCGGGTTGCAGCCGGTTGCCGAATTCTCCGGCGATGACGATGGTCTGGCGCTCATTGAACTCGAGGTTCGGCAGGAAAGCCGCCGTCAGCGGCACCACGTGCGATCCGTCGCTGAGCGTGACCAGAAAATCCGTTGGATTCAGCGTGCTCGGCAGGATGGGATTGCTGAACACCAGCGGCATCGTGTCAGCCAGCAGTAGATCGACGCCGTACACAGCGGCCGCATTGTCAGTGGAGACAGCCGAGGTGTAGGCCCGCTGGGCGGCGTTCAAAGCAGGGTCGAGGGTTTCCCACGCCACGTTGTAGGTGGCGGCAATGTCCTTGTCGGCGTCAGTAGTCGAGTTCATGCCGGGAATACCGATGTAACCCTCGAACCCGTAGTTGCCGGTCAGCAGCGCGGGTGCTGCAGCGAAGATGTCGGCGTTGAAGTTGATCGGCGTCAGCAGACTCGCCGCCGTTCCGGACAGGTCGGCCCGACTGGCGTTGACGAATTGCAGGAGCGCATCGGCCAGTGGCGTGACGATGACGGTGCCGCCGGCCGCTCCGCCGGGTCCGCCACTGCCCCCGTCGCCGCCTGCGCCGTCGGCCGCTCCGGACTGTCCCGCACTGCCGACACTGCCCGACCCGGCATTGACCCCGCCGCCCGCACCACCGGATCCCCCGGCGCCACCGTCACCCCCGGGGGCTTGATTGCCGAACAGGAACAACAACCGCCCCGAACCCCCGGTGCCACCGCTGCCACCATCGCCGCCAGCCCCGCCGTCCGCCGCGACACTTCCCTGGCCGCCGACACCGCCGCGACCTCCGAGACCCCCGGCGCCCCCGAACCCGACGACCCAGCTGCCGTTTCCGCCTCCCCCGCCGCTACCGCCATTGCCTCCACCACCGCCGACACGTCCGAAGACGATCCCTTCGCTGCCGGTGCCTCCGGTTCCCCCGGCTCCGCCGGATCCGCCGCTACCCCACACCGAGAGCAACCCGACCGAGCCGCCACCACCACCGGATCCACCTGTCGATTGTCGTGCGGCGCCGCCACTTCCGCCGATCCCACCGTCGCCGGCCAGTAGTCCGCCTCGCCCACCGCGTCCCCCGTTACCGCCCGCGCCGCCGGCACCGCCGACGCCACCGGCCGCCCCGGTGCCCCACACCGACAGCAGGCCAACGTTGCCGCCCCCGCCACCGTTGCCGCCGGTGACTCCGCCGACACCACCGGCACCACCGGCACCCGGCTTGAAGAAGATGTGCCACAGACCGAACAGGCCCGTATCGCCGCCCATTCCGCCGTTACCGCCGATGGCGGGACCATCGGCTCCCCTGCCGCCGACACCGCCGGCGCCGAACAGCACTCCCCCACTGCCGCCGCTCCCGCCTGAGGCGCCCGGATCTAAAGCGTCTCCCCCGTCGCCGCCGGTGCCCAACCAGCCGGCGGCCCCACCGCTGCCACCGTTGAATCCCCTGCCGCCATTGCCGATAGCGCCGCCGTCGCCGCCATCGCAGGCCCCCGTCAGGCAGGTCTCAGCAGTCCACGAGTAGCCGTTACCGACCAGCAGACCTGCATTCGGGTGCGCGGCGGTGCCGTTGGAGAAAAGGAGGTCGAGAATTTGTCCCGGGTACCATCCGGTCGGCGATCGCGCAGACGCACTGGGCGCCAATGCGATCGGCTCCTCAATGGACAGCGCGGCCGCCGGGGGGACGACGTCGGAACTACTGCCGATCTGCCGGCGCGCCACCGCGGCAGCCGCCCACATCACCGGCGCCGAGACTGGCGAGTCACCGCCGTCCGAACCCGAGGGCGACGTCGAGGCCGATCCTTCTCCAATGGCCGGAATGCTGTCCAGGGAAGCCCTGGGGAGGCGGTGCCGGCCAGCCTGGGCGCCTGAACGGTCGCTACCGCCGCGCGCGCCGGACGCCGGCCCGTTAGGCATCACTGCGACCTTGACTGCATTGTCGCCGGCTGAGGAGCCGGCACCGGCCGCTGACCGGATCCCCCGGGGGCCGGGCCCCGCCGACGACAAGGACGGTTCCTTACTCGATCCTGATTCCGATTCCGGCGACCCGGCCAAGCCCTTCGTGTCGGCGTGCGCGGCCGGCATCGAGGCGAGCGCCGAACCAATGCCCAGCGCCACCGCGAGCACACCCACTCGACCTGTAAAGCGTCCAGACGACATCGAACTGGCCACGGCACTCCTCATGCTTCCGCGTGACTGGCCGTCGCGCTTACGCGATTATCCACCGGAGGACCGGCTTCACGCAGCGAAAGCCAATGTGGCCTATACCGGTATCAATTATCTGCGGCCGGCGCGCTGCGGGCCGGTAGCGCAGGCAGTAGATGCCCGCACACAGAAACGAGCAGCCGAGGTCGACGAGGCAGACCGCCGGCGAGATCGCGACCGCTGCATAAATCCAGCAGGCCCGCCACGACGCGGAGCGCCAGGCCGACGCCGCCAAATCCCGCGCCGCCGGTCTGCAGCAGACCCTGGACCGCTTCCTGGGCAGCCTGGGCACCGGAGACAAGCAGACCGGAGACGAGCAGACCGGCGCCCGCGCCGCCTCCCCGTGGCGTCCAACCCCGAGGCACTCGGTAGCCACCGGAGCACCAACCATCCCAATTTTGCCGTTTCCGGCGCATAACCCGAGCTCACGCCGTTGCCAATAACATTGGCCGCGCGCCCTAGGCTTTGCGGTACGACCCACACCATCGCAACCGAACATCTACACGGCCCTGCGGTGCTGGGCTGCGCTCACCCAAGGGTGGTCGGCTTCGGGATTGTTGAGGAACTTGGATTGGGGTGAGTGTTTCTGAATCTGCAGCCATGGGCTGACGGACAGCTAACGCCCTCGGCAGGATTGCGCTTTCCGCAACAGTCACGATCAGATCAACCGCAGGTCGACCGTCACCTACTATCGGTGAGTCAAGAGTTCGATTCTCCTAGGCGGCTCCATCGTTGCAGCCACGACTGCGACCGGCTGCGTGTTTGGACCAGGGGGACCGCCGATGACAGATGTCGCTATTTATCTCCTCATCACCTTCGGTCTTGGCGGCCTCGCCATGGCTTTGCGGCTACCCCCGCTGGTCGGATTTCTGGCTGCGGGGTTCGTCATCAACGCCCTCGGCGTTGCGGAACTGCCTCAGCTGGACATGATGGCGGGCCTGGGTGTCACATTGTTGCTCTTCGCGATCGGTCTCAAATTGGACGTTCGCATATTGCTCCGTCGCGAGGTGTGGTTGACCACATCCGCGCACATGGCAGTCAGCGTCATTTTCGGAAGTGTGGTCATGTGGCTGGCCGCGGTGGCCGGGATGGCCATGCTGGCTGGGCAGGGCATGCAGACGATCGCCCTGCTCGCCTTCGCGATGTCGTTCTCCAGCACGGTTTTTGTGGTCAAGGTCCTCGAGGAGCGGGGCGAATCGCACGCGCTCTATGGCCGCGTCGCCGTCGGTATCCTGGTGATGCAGGACATTGTCGCCGTGGTCTTCCTGACGGCCACCAGTGGTCACCTGCCCAGCCCGTGGGCGCTGGCACTGGTGGGTCTATGGCCACTAACGCGGGTCCTGCGCAAGATCTGGACCCGGCTGGGCCACGGAGAGATGCAGTCACTGTTTGGCATCGTGATGGCATTGGTGCCCGGGTACGCGTTGTTCTCCGCGCTCGGACTCAAAGGTGACCTCGGCGCGCTGATCATCGGGGTACTCCTGGCATCGCACCCGGCTTCGTCCGAGCTCGCGCGGTCGCTGTTTCACATCAAGGAGTTGTTGCTCGTCGGGTTCTTCGTGTCGATCGGGCTGACCGGGCTACCCGACCTGCCCACTATCGGCGTCGCACTGGTGATGTTGCTGCTCCTGCCTTTCAAGGCGGCCTGGTACGTGGTGCTGATGTCGTGCTTGAAGCTGCGCTACCGCACGGCTCTACTGGCGGGGCTGAGCCTGATGAACTACTCCGAATTCGGCTTGATCGTCGTGTCGGTCGGAGTCTCGGCCGGTTTGTTAGGCGAGTCCTGGCTGGTCGAGTTGTCGATCGCGGTGGCACTGAGCTTCGTGGTGTCGGCATTGGTCAACAAACGTGGGCATCTGATGGTCGAGAAGATTGCGGCCCGGCTTCCCGCCCAGGCCGAGAGCTTGTTGCATCCCGAAGAACGTCCAGGTGACGCCGGCGACGCCGAGGTCGTGGTGATCGGGATGGGCCGAGTGGGATTTGCCGCCTACCAACGGCTTACTGATCACTATGGACTCCGAGTGGTGGGTGTCGACTTTGACGGGCCCCGAATCGAGCGACTCGCGGAGAAGGGCCTGCGAGTGATCGAAGGTGACGCCACCGATCTGTACTTCTGGAACCAACTAGAGCGCTCCGACTCGGTGCGCATTGCCGTGCTGGCGATGCCCCGTCATGGCGCCAACGTCACCGCGCTCGAATGCCTGCGCGAATCGGGGTTCAGCGGCAAGGTCGCCGCCGTCGCCCGATACGACGATGAGGTGCACTGGGCCAAGGAACACGGCGTCGGCATCGCCTTCAACGTGTATGCCGGCGCAGGCTTGGAGTTGGCCGATCAAGTGGCCGGCGATGGGGCACCGGAAGAGGCAGAGGTCCAATCAACCGACGATCGGCCCACCGCAAGCTCGTAGGGTCACGAACTTCGGCGCGTTTAAACATCGCGCCGACGGCGCCTACCGCAATGAACCGCGCCGTCCCCGCGGATTCCGTCGGGCGCTGAATACGTCGCCGGGTATACCCGGACAGCTGGGCGGCCTGGAACTATGCCACCGCCAGCACGCCCGCGTCGAGGATCGCATTTGCCAGGCCAAAGCCGCCGGCCTGGCCAACCTGCCCTGGCACGGGACACCTCAACACTCCCATCAAGCCAAAACGACCAGCGCCCAACGACTTTCCAGGCTCAGCGCTCCTACAACCCACCGGCACGAAAAATTGAGGCTAGCTTCTCAGGGGCGCTGCGCTCCGCCGTGGTGGACGGAAATGTGTTGGTACGTGCCCGTGAGACGCTGCGTGCTGCTGGTTGTGCGGATGGATTCTCAGGGTGATGCTTATTGGGCGTTTCGGTCGACCCCGGTCCGTCTATGTTGCCGTTTGAGCCCGCAGGCTAGCTTGGGGCGGAGGGCACGATCATGTCCGCGGGAACCGTGGAATGTTAACTTCGAGCACGAGTGTCGGAATTTTTTCACCCCGCTCTCCCCGGAACACGCACCAGCCCAATGGAATACGAGACATCAAAGGGCGTAACGGGTGATGGACGTGGTACACCCGCGGTGCGCGGGAATCGACTGCTCCAAGAAGGACGCGAAGGTTTGCGTGCGGATCCGAGGTCAGGGCCGCCGGGCGAAGTCCGCGACAGTCACCACCTGGGGCGCGGTAACCAGCCAAATCCTGGCGCTGCGTCAGCATCTGGTCGCGGCGAAAGTGACGCGCGTGGTGATCGAGTCGACCAGCGACTATTGGAATCCGTTCTACCATCTGCTCGACGAGGAACTCGACGTGATCCTGGTCAACGCCGCCGCGGTGCGTAACCCGGTTCGCGACTCCTCGACGGATGCCCGACCTGGTGGGTGCCCTGGCGTCGGCCGCCGTGGCCAAACCACCCTGGGAAGCCGCCGCCCTCCGCAGACACGGCGTGCCCTACGTGAACGGATGGCCCAACTGTCGGTTGGTCTGCGCGGCTCCCCCGGTCACGTCGGTCACCTAATTCACCCGTCGGAAGACATGACGACTGCCCAGAGAGACGTAGCGATCGGCACTCAGAGATATTCCGAAGCCAAGAAGCAGTACGAACAGGAAAGGCGAGCAGGAGGATGCGCGTTTGGGATGACATCGCTGACGACGCCGCTGAAGCCGAGAACCGCAAACTCCGGGCGGCGTTGATCCGTGCCATCCGTTCACGCGTCGACGAGATCGGATGGTCACAGACTGCTGCCGCCAAGAACTTGGGCATCACTCAGTCTCGTCTGTCCGATGTCTATCGAGGCAAGATCTCGAAGTTTTCGCTCGAGGCCCTGGTGGAGATCGCTTCCAAACTCGGTATCCACGTTCGGGTTGAAGTCGAGCCGGATTTCGCGGTTCCCAGCGCCACCTGAGCGGATCCGCAGCAGGGGTTCTAGCGACTCTCTGGCGCCCACTTGACCAGCGGTCAAGTGCGCTTGAGATTCAGAGCAGATACGGCGCGTGCACAGTCGCACTTAACGCACAGTGGCGCGCAGAACGTGCGCATGAATGCCGTCGGAAACCTGTTCCAGATCGCCACGGACGGCCGACTGGTCCCAGATTGGTCCCAAGACCAATTTCAGACCCCTGAGGCGAAGGTGAAGTTGAACGCAAAACCGCTGATCAGAGCCAGTTTTTTTGGTCGGGCTGACAGGATTTGAACCTGCGACCACTTGACCCCCAGTCAAGTGCGCTACCAAGCTGCGCCACAGCCCGCGGCGCTGCCGGAATTAAACGGCAGCAGGGCACGAGCGTACCGCAGCGGACCTGGGCCCAGAACCCAGGCGGTCACACCATCAGCAGACGGAATAGCCCGATCAACCCGACCACGACGATCACCGCGCGCAGTGCGTTGGGCGAGAGTCGCCGCCCGTAACGAGCCCCGAGCCAACCCCCGAGCAGCGAGCCGACCGCGATGAGCCCGGCCACCGGCCAGCTGATCCGGTCGAAGGCCACCACGGTAAAGCCGATCGCGGCGACCACGTTGACAAGAAGGGACAGCAGGTTCTTCGCCGCGTTCATCCGCTGCAGCTCTTCGGGCAGTAACGCGCCCATCACCCCGATCAACAAAATCCCCTGCGCCGCAGTGAAATAGCCGCCATACACACCCACGAGGAAAGTGCCGAGAACCAAAGCCGCCATCCGCAGCGGCGAGACCTGTTCGGCCGAACGCCCGGCTGACTCGGCTCGCCGTCGTGCGTAGGACTGAATCCTGGGACCGGCGATCACCAGGCCCAACGCCAGGATCAGCAACACCGGCACAATTTGGATGAAGACCTTCTCCGGCAGATGCAGGAGCAGGAACGCCCCGATTGCGGCGCCGAACACCGATGCAGGGATCTGCCAACGCAGGCGCCGCCACTGCCCGCCGAGTTCTCCGCGGTAGCCCCAGGTCCCGGACACTCCCCCGGCCACTAGTCCGACAGCGTTGGACATCGTGGCGGTGACCGGTGGAAAACCCAATGCCACCAGAGTGGGAAAAGTGATCAGCGTGCCTGAGCCCACCAGTGAGTTGATCGCTCCGGCTCCGACGCCGGCGAGCATGATGAGAATCATGTGGGCGACGGACACTTCGGAACCCTAACCGGGCCGTCCGGATCCGCGGCGACCGTCCCGTACTGTCGGATCATCAACCCCGGAGAAACGGATGTGATCGGCATGTGGCATCTCGACATCCCCAGCGAGAGCGAACTGCGCGCACTGGCCGCGATCAACGGGCCCGCGGTCGTGACCATCTACATGCCCACGACACCGATCAGTCAGGATGCCGCCGCTGAAGCGTTGGGGCTGCACAACCTGGTCAAGGAGGCAATGACCGAGGTTCGCAACCGACCCGGTCTGCCGCGGGGCGACGACGACTACATCGAGGTGCAGTTGCTGGACCTCGTCGATGACGAGGACTTCTGGGCGCACCAGTCGCACGGCCTGGGCGTGATCACCACCCCCGACAGTCAATGGACGTTCCGGTTGCCACATCGGCCGAATGCCCAAGTCCACGTGGAGGGCAAAGCCAACCTGATCCAACTGATCGCAGCGACGGCCGCCCAGGACGCCCACGTACTGTGCCTGTCAGAGGGCGCCGTTCGCCTGGTGGACGTCGCCGCGGACCTCCCACCGAAAGAGGTGCGGGTGGCAGACATGCCGACCGACGCAGCGAGCGCCGCCGGCAAATCCTCACTCAACGACCGGTCCCCGTCCGGCCGACTGGTGGGTTCGGAGGGTAAGCGCGTGCGGATCCGCCAGTACGCGCGCCTCGTCGACGATGCTCTGATGCCACTGCTGCGCGGAGATGAACGCCCACTGGTGCTGATCGCCACTGAACCGATCTACTCGATTTTCCGCCAAGTATGTAGCGCACCATCACTTTTGGCGGTCGGCGTAGAGGCGAATCCGGACAAGTGGAGCCTCACCCAGATCGCCGAGGCGGTGAAGCCCGTTCTGAACCAACACGCCGACGACATTGATGTCGAACTCGCCGCACTGGTCGACGAACGCCGCGGGCAACGGCGCGCCACCACCGACCTCGCCGATATCGCGCGGGCGGCAACCGCCGGAGCAGTGGCCACGTTGATCCTCGACCGCGAAAACGACGAGCGCGGCGGCATCGCCGACGACGGCGCGCTGACACTGGAACCGACTGGCCCGGTCATCGCTGAGGAGTTGGCCCGCCGGGTGGTGGCCAACGGTGGCCGGGTACTGGCATTGTCGGCAGATCGCCTGCCCGGCGAATCGCCGTTCACCGCCGTGTTGCGCTATGCCCAGTAGCTTGTCGCCCCCCAGTCGAATCCACTACTGTCGTGCCCTGATGAACAGAGTCCTCGGACTGACCCGATATGCCGTGGTGGTGCCGGCATTAGCGTCGATTCTCGGGGCATTGCTTCTGATGGCTCAGGGCTCAATCTCGATGGTGATCGTGGTGGTGTCCGCAGTCACCAATGATTCCAGCCTCAAGGACACCATCGTTGATGTGTTGACCGCCGTTGACGCCATCTTGTTGGGCACAGTACTGCTGGTTATCGGATACGGCCTCTACGAGTTGTTCATTGACGCCGAAGTTGATGTGCCACTGTGGTTGCGGGTCAGAGACTTAGACGATTTGAAGTCGAAACTCATCGGTGTGGTGGTCGCCATCATCGCCGTCGTTTTCGTGGGTGTCTTTGTCGATTCCAATCGAGCCGAAGATGTGATCGCCTACGGAGTTGGCGCCGGAGCGATAGTCCTAGGCCTGGCGATCTTTGCCTACGCTTCCAAAAACGGTGGCTCCGCTACCAAGTAGACCTCCTCGGTTCAGCGCTTGCGCAACTGCCGTTTCTCGCGCACCCGCACATTGATCCGGATCGGTGATCCCTCGAAGCCGAAACTCTCGCGCAACCGCCGTTCCAGGAACCGCCGGTAGCCGGCTTCCAGGAACCCGGAGGTGAACAACACGAACGTCGGCGGCCGGTTGGTCGCCTGGGTGGCGAACAGAATTCGCGGTTGCTTACCGCCGCGCACCGGGGGCGGGGTTGCCGCGACGACCTCCTTAAGCCAGGAGTTCAACTGCCCGGTCGAGATGCGCGCATCCCATGACGTCAGCGCGGTCTCCATGGCCGGCACCAACTTCTGCACCGCGCGACCGGTCTTGGCCGAGATGTTCACCCGCGGCGCCCACTGCAGTTGCTCCAACTGCAGGTCGATCTCGCGATCCAGCAGAAAGCGCCGATCCTCATCGACGAGGTCCCACTTGTTGAACGCCAGCACCAGGGCCCGGCCGGCCTCGATCACCATCGACAACACCCGCTGATCCTGTTCGGTGATCGGCTCCGACCCGTCGATCAACACCACGACCACCTCGGCGGCGTCGATAGCGCTGTGGGTGCGCACCGAGGCGTAGAACTCATGCCCACTGGCCTGCCCGACGCGGCGCCGCAGTCCCGCGGTGTCGACGAAACGCCAAATCCGGCCGTCCAATTCGATCAGCGAGTCCACCGGATCAACGGTGGTGCCGGCGACAGCGTGCACCACCGACCGTTGGACACCGGCAAGCCGGTTCAGCAGCGAACTCTTTCCGACGTTCGGCTTGCCGACCAGTGCCACCCGACGCGGTCCGCCACCTGAGGAGGCCGCCTCCGATACCGCCGGGAGCGCGGCGACGACGTCATCGAGAAGGTCCGCGACCCCGCGGCCGTGAACCGCACTGATCGCATGAGGTTCCCCCAGCCCCAACGACCACAGTGCGGCCGCATCGGATTCGCCCTTCTCGTTGTCAACCTTGTTGGCCGCCAGGAACACCGGCTTTCCGGACCGCTTCAGAATCCTGGCGGCCGCCTCGTCCGCCGTGGTGGCACCGACCACCGCGTCCACCACCAGGATCACCGCGTCGGCGGTCTGCATGGCCACCGAGGCCTGCTCTGCCACCAATTGCTGCAGGCCCTTTGCGTCGGGTTCCCAGCCGCCGGTGTCCTGCACCATGAACCGCCGCCCGGTCCACGAGGCGTCGTAGGACACCCGGTCCCGGGTCACGCCGGGAAGATCCTGCACAACGGCCTCGCGCCGGCCGAGGATCCGGTTCACCAGCGTCGACTTGCCGACGTTGGGCCGACCCACCACCGCGACCACCGGGGGCGGGCCGCCGGCCTCACCGGACTCCTCGGACTCCGTCTCGCCGCCGACCTCCCACTCACTCTCCTCGGACCAGGTCCCGTCCTCGCTCACCGGCGGGTCTCCGTCCGTTGTGCGACGAGATCCCGCAGTGCGGCAATCACCTCGGCCTGGTCCATGTCGCTGGTGTCCACGATCACCGCGTCGTCGGCCGCACGCAGCGGCGAGACGGGCCGGGCGGAGTCGAGATGGTCTCGACGCCGCACGTCTGCAAGCACCCTGTCGTAGTCATCCGCCAGACCGGCGGCGATGTTCTGGTCGTTGCGGCGGCGGGCCCGCGTCTCGGCGGACGCGGTCAGAAAAATCTTCACGTCCGCATCCGGCAACACCACGGTGCCGATGTCGCGGCCTTCCACGACCACACTGTCCGGCCCGGCCGCCAGTTCGCGTTGGATACTCACCAGTCGGGTGCGCACCGCGGGCACCGCCGACACTGCCGACACCGCCGCAGTCACCTCGTCTCCACGGATCTGCGCCGAAACGTCCTCCTCGCCGAGGAAGGACTGCTCGGCGTCGGGATCGTGGCCGACGGACAGCGGCACCTCGGCACCGGCCGCGACGGCATCCGGATCATCCAGATTCACCCCTGCGCGCACCAGTGCCAGCGTCACGATCCGATACATCGAGCCGGTATCGAGATAGCGCGCACCGATTTCTCGCGCCAAACCCCTTGACACCGTTGATTTTCCGGTCCCAGCGGGTCCATCAATCGCAATGACGACGCCGCTCACATCCCCACCGCCCGATGCAAATCGCCGATCTCCTTGCGGGTCAGCGCCCGGATGCTGCCGGGGCGTTGGTCCCCCAGTGTCACCGCGCCGATGTCGACTCGCACCAGGGCCGCCACCGGGAAGCCGACTTGAGCCAGCAGACGACGAACAATGCGCTTTCGGCCCTCGTGCAACGTGACCCGAACCATCGTCTTCCCCGGCACCGAATCGACCACCGCGAAATCGTCGAGTGCGACCGGTCCGTCCTCGAGTTCGATGCCGGCCTTCAGCGTCTTGCCCAATCCCCGCGGAATCGACCCGGCCACCGTCGCGAGGTAGGTCTTGCGCACCTCATAGGACGGATGCATGAGCCGGTGGGCGAGTTCGCCGTCGTTGGTCAACAACAGCAGTCCCTCGGTATCGGCGTCCAGTCGGCCGACGTGGAACAGTTTCCGGTTTCCGCGCACCCGGTGCTCGACGAGATCACCGATGCACGGCCGGCCGCGGTCATCCGACATCGTCGAGTGCATGCCAAGGGGTTTGTTCACCGCCAGGTACACCATCGAGTCATCAAGCACCACCCTGGTGCCGTCGACCCGGATCTCGCACGCGTCGGGATCAACCCGGGTGCCCAACTCGGTCACGATGTGACCGTCCACTTCGACGCGGCCGTCGATGATCATCCGCTCGGCGACCCGCCTGGACGCGATTCCGGCCTGGGACAGCACCTTCTGCAGTCGCACTCCCTCGGGTTCAGTCAACGGGTGCGCCAGTCAACGGGTGCGCCAGTCATCGCGTGCGCCATTCATCGGAATCAATCATCGGTATCGGTATCGACGTCGAGTGTGACGGGCACGTCGGCCTGCGGCGCCCGGGAGAGTTTGGCGAACCGCGGTTCGCTGTCCAGGCTTTCACTCAAATCATCGATCACATCGACGTCGGGCAGCAGTGGAGCGATGTCGGGCAGTTCGGTCAGCGACGCCAACCCGAGACGCTCCAGAAATAACTCCGTGGTGGAGAACATCGTCGCGCCGGTATCGGTGTCATTGCCGGCTTCGGTGATCAGTCCACGCGCCAGCAGAGTCCGGACCACCGCGTCGACGTTGACCCCGCGCACCGCACTGACCCGGGCGCGGGTGACAGGCTGACGATAGGCCACCACCGCCAGCGTCTCCAGCGCGGCGCGGGTCAGCTTCGAGCGCGCACCGTCGAGCAGCAGTCGTTCAACGTAGGGCGCAAACCGGGCCCGGGTGTACATCCGCCAGCCGCCACCGGCCTCGCGCACATCGATGCCGCTGCCACGGGCTGTGAGCTCCGCTGCCATCCTCTCCAGCGCATCGGTGATGCGGTATACCGGCTGTTCGGTCGCCGAGGCCAGCGTCTCGGCACTGACCGGAGTGTCCACTACCAACAGCAGAGCCTCGAGAACGCGAAAAAGATCGTCGTCATCAAGTTCAGGGAGTTCGGGGAGTTCGGTAAGTCCTGCGGCAAGCTCCTCGGCCGCCGAGTCAGTCACCGTTTCGGCCATCGATTCAGTCACCGATTCACTCTTCCCACTCGGCCCGGACCAGCTCTTCGTTGATCACCTGGTCGCCGGTCCACGAAACCTGCAGCACACCAAGCGGTTCTGACTGCTCGAATGCTACCGTTCGGGCCCGGTACAGCTCGAGCAGTGCCAGAAACCGGCCGACGATCTCGATGGGTTCGGAGCAGTCGGCGACCAATTCCGAGAACGACGCCCAGTGCCCCACACCGCGTCCCTCGAGGATCGCCAGCAGCCTCGCGGCCTGCTCCGGCACCGACACCCGCGACACATGCAAGTGATGGGTGGACACCACGGGCACCGGGCGCGGAGCGAAGGTCGCCGCGGCGATCTCGGCGAAACTCTGCGCGTCGACGCCGATCATTACCTCGGGCAGCAGGCCGGCGAACTGCTCCTCGAGGGCCACCGCGCGCGGATAGCTGCGCAGGGCGGCGGCTTCGAGTTCGGCGAACATCTCCGCGACGTGCTTGTACGCCCGGTATTGCAGCAGGCGAGCGAACAACAGGTCGCGCACCTCCAGCAAGGCGAGGTCCTCCTCGTCGGCCACCTCACCGGCCGGCAGCAACCGTGCGGCCTTGAGATCAAGCAGAGTCGCCGCGATCACCAGGAACGTCGTGGTCTCGTCGAGCTCCGTCACCCGGCCGATCTCGCGGGTGTAGGCGATGAACTCGTCGGTCACGGTGTGCAGCGCCACCTCGGTGACATCGAGGCGATGAGCGAAGATCAGTTGCAGCAACAGGTCGAACGGACCCTCGAAGTTGCTCAGCGTGACGTGGAAACCCTTGTCGAGGATCTTCTCGGCGCCCATGCCGGGCGCGGCCGTTGCGCTCACTTGCCGAAACGGTCGATGACCTCGCGGGCCAACGCGCGATACGCCAGGGCGCCACCGGATTTCGGTGCCCACGACGTGATGGGCTCGCCTGCGACGCTGGTTTCGGGGAAGCGCACGGTGCGCGCGATGACGGTGTCGAACACCAGATCGCCGAACCGCTCCAACACCCGGGCCATCACCTCGCGGGCATTGACGGTGCGGTTGTCGAACCGGGTGACCAGAATTCCGCTGATCACCAACTTCGGGTTGAGCCGGTCGCGGACCTTGTCCACCGTGTCGGTGAGCAGGGCCAGCCCGCGCAACGAAAAGTACTCGCACTCGGTGGGGATGATCACGCCGTCAGAGCAGGCCAGCGCGTTGACGGTGAGTAGACCCAGCGAGGGTTGGCAGTCGATCAGCACGTAGTCGTAGCCCTCGAGCACCGGCCGCAGCGCGCGGCCGAGGGTCTGTTCGCGGCCGACCTCGTTGACCAGCTGGATCTCCGCGGCCGACAGGTCGATATTGCTGGGGATCAGATCCAGACCCTCGACCCGGGTGTTGATCAACACGTCATCGATTCCCACCCGCGGTTCGATCAGCAGGTTGTGCACCGTGTGGGCCAACTCGTAGTGCGGCACCCCGAGTCCGGCCGACAATGCACCCTGCGGATCCAGATCAACCAGCAGCACCTTGCGTCCGTACTCGGCCAGTGCCGCCCCGAGGTTGATGGTGGAGGTGGTCTTGCCCACCCCGCCCTTCTGATTGCACATCGAGATGACCACGGCCGGTCCGTGGCTGGTCTTGGGCTGCGGATCAGGGATGGCTCGCGGTGGTCGGCCGGTGAGGCCCGGTGTGGCGTCGTCCTGTGCGTCGCTCACGCCGTTGCCCCCACACCGGTCAGGATCAGAGGGGTTGGGACGCCGGGACATCTAGTCCGGGTTGGGTGCGAGGGCGGCGTGGCGAACATCGGCGCAAAGTCTAGCCACTCGGGTACGCCTACTGTGGCGGCATGGCGCTCAAAGTCCGCTTGCCCTTCCTTCGCTGGTCGGTCCTACGCCTGGCGGCGGGGGTCCGCAACATCACCCGGACCGGCCAGGTCGGCGACGGCCGCGAGGCCGCGGCGGTGGCCTACGTGCTGAGCCGGGCCCGGGCCGGTGACATCGACGACGTGATCGCCACCATCGACCGCTTCGCTTACCAGGAATCCATCCTGATCAACGTCGGCGACGAGAAGGGCCTGCTCCTTGATGCGGCGGTGCGCCGGTCACAGGCCACACTGGCGCTGGAGTTGGGCACCTACTGCGGCTACGGCGCGCTGCGGATCGCCCGCGCCGCCCCCCGGGCCCGGGTGGTCTCGGTGGAACTCGCCGACGCCAATGCCGCCAACGCCCGGCGAATCTGGGCCCACGCCGGCGTGGCTGATCGGATCACCTGCGTGGTCGGCACCATCGGCGACGGCGGTAGGACCTTGGACGCCCTGGCTCGTGATCACGGGTTGGCCCCCGGCGCGCTGGATTTCCTGTTCATCGACCACGACAAGGCCGCCTACCTGCCCGATCTGGGTCACATCCTCGACCGTGGCTGGCTGCACCGGGGCAGCATCGTCGTCGCCGACAACATCCTGATCCCCGGCGCACCGAAGTACCGGGCCCACCTGCGCGCCCAGCAGGGCACCACCTGGAACACCGTCGAGCACAGGACCCACGCGGAGTACACCGCAGTGCCCGACATGGTGCTGGAGTCGGAGTATTTGGGTTAGGCCCGGTATTTGGGTTAGGCCCGCGGGTGGGCGCCCGCCCACACCTCGCGCAGTGCGGTGACGGTGACCAGGGTGTAGATCTGGGTGGTCGTCACCGAGGCGTGGCCCAGCAGTTCCTGCACCACCCGGACGTCGGCGCCGCCGTCGAGCAGATGGGTGGCGAACGAGTGCCGCAGCGTGTGCGGGGAGACCGCGGTGGTGATTCCGGCCCGCTCGGCGGCGTCCTGCAACACCTGCCAGGCACTCTGACGGGACAGGCGGCCACCGCGGGCATTGAGGAAGATCGCTCCCCCGGGGGCAGGGGCACGGCGACCGGAGGAGGATCCGGCACCACCGCGACCCGCCAGACCGGGCCGGCCCCGAACCAGATAGGCATCCATCGCCGCGATCGCCGGCCGGCCGATCGGCACCAGTCGCTGCTTGCCGCCCTTGCCGCGCAGCAACACCGACCGGGCGTGGGTGTCGACATCGTCAACGTCGAGGCCGACGGCTTCCGATATTCGGGCGCCGGTGGAGTACAGCATTTCCAGCAGTGCCCGGTTGCGCAGCGTCAGCGGTCCGTCGGTCGGCGCGTCGCCGCCGGCACCGTCCAGCAGCGCCAACACCTCGTCCAGACCCAGGCTTTTGGGCAGTCGGCGGCTCGGGGTGGGCGGTTTGACCGAGCGGGCGACGTCGAGGTCGACAAGGCCCTCGGCCGAGGCGAACTTGTGCAGGCCGCGGACCGCGATCAGCGCCCGGGCCGCCGAGACCGCCGACAGTGGGGCCACGCCGGCGTCGGGGTCTCCCCGGCGCAGGGCGACCAGGAAGTCGCTGACGTCGATCTCGGTGGCGTGGCGTAGGTCATCGACGCCGCGGCCGCCCAGGTGCCCGCCGTAGCGGCGAAGATCGCGGCGATAGGAACTGATGGTGTTGGCGGCCACGCCGCGCTCGATGGTGAGGTGATCGAGATAGCCCTGCAACTGCCCATCCAGCGCGGTGGTCGACACCGCCGTCACGGCCGTACCCCGCGAGCCGCGAAGGCATTCGGCCGGTCCAGCCACGGCGCATCGGTGCTTCGGGTCGGACGTCCGCCCACGACTGCGGCGTGCGCGGCCAGCACACCGGCCGCCGCGGTGGCGTTGACGATCACACCGGACAACACCTGCTCGACGGCGTCGTCGAGGGCCACCCGGTGCACCGTCAGGTCGGCCTCCTCGTGGACGGCCGGCGGCCGCCCGACCTCGCTCAGACCGCGTGCCAGGTACACCCGCACGGACTCGTCACAGAACCCCGGCGAGACCGCGACATCGATCAACACCCGCCAATCCCGGGCCAGGAGTCCGGTCTCCTCCCGCAGTTCGCGCGCGGCGGCCACCTGCGGAGACTCCCCTGGCTCATCGAGCAGTCCGGCGGGTAGTTCCCACAGTCGCCGGTTCATGGCGTGCCGATACTGATAGACCAGCACCAACCGGTCGTCGTCGTCGACCGCCGCGACGGCAACGGCTCCGTAGTGCTCGACCACCTCACGAATGGCGTTGCCGCCGCCGGGCATCCGTACCTCATCGGCACGCAGGGCGAGAATCTTTCCGCGATAGACGGTGCGCGAAGAGATGGTGTCGAAACCGTGGTCAGCCACGGGCATGTTCGGCAACCGACTGCGCGGCGGCGTCGTCGGCGAGTTCTCGACCGTTGGCGTGATCGGGAATCTCTACCGGAAGTCGTTCGGCTGCCTTGTAATCGATCGCCGCGCCAACGAACGCGACGAACAGCGGATGCGGTCGGGTGGGTCGGCTCTTGAGTTCGGGGTGCGCCTGGGTGCCAACCAGGAAGGGATGCACCTCGCTCGGGTACTCGACGAACTCCACCAGGTGCCCATCCGGCGAGGTACCGCTGAACCGCAGACCGCTCTCGGCGATCCGATCGCGGTAGGAGTTATTCACCTCGTAGCGGTGGCGATGCCGTTCGGACACCGAGGTCAACTGATACGCCTGCGCCACAACGGATCCCGGCTCAAGTACTGCGGGATAGGCGCCCAATCGCATGGTGCCACCGAGATCGGCGGCGCCCGCGACGGCAGCACGCTGATCGGCCATCGTCGAAATCACCGGGTCGGGTGTGTCCGGGTCGAACTCCGCGGAGTTCGCCTGACTCAGTCCCACCGTCCGGGCCGCCTCGATCACGATGCACTGCAGTCCCAGGCATAGGCCCAGTAGCGGAAGCCCACGATGGCGGGCATAGCGGATGGCCCCGATCTTGCCCTCGATCCCGCGAATGCCGAATCCGCCCGGAATCAGCACCGCGTGGACGTCGGCGAGTGCGGTGGCCGCACCGGTGTCGGTCTCGCAGTCATCGGAGGCGACCCAGCGCATCTCGACCTTCGCGCGGTGGGCGAACCCACCGGCCCGCAACGCCTCGGTCACCGACAGGTAGGCGTCGGACAGGTCGATGTATTTGCCCACCAGTGCGATTCGCACCGTCTCCTGCGGATCGTGAACCCGGCGCAAAAGATCGTCCCAGTTCGTCCAATCAACGTCCCGGAACGGCAGATTTAACCGCCGGACCACGTAGGCATCGAGTTTCTCCCGGTGCAACACCTTGGGAATGTCATAGATGGACGGTGCATCGGGGGTGGAGATCACGCCGTCGATGTCTACGTCGCACATCAGCGCGATCTTCTCCTTGAGTGCCTCGGGCACGTCGCGATCGCAACGCAGGATCAGCGCATCGGGGGTGATACCGATATTGCGCAGGGCGGCCACCGAGTGCTGGGTCGGCTTGGTCTTCAACTCGCCCGACGGCGCCAGAAACGGCACCAGCGAGACATGCAGGAAGAAACAGTTCTCGCGGCCGACTTCGTGACGAACCTGGCGGGCGGCTTCCAGAAACGGCTGGGACTCGATGTCGCCGACGGTGCCACCGACTTCGGTGATGACCACATCAGGGCGGACGCCATCGGCGTCGGGTCGCGACATCTCCAGGATCCGGTTCTTGATCTCATCGGTGATGTGCGGGATCACCTGCACGGTGTCGCCAAGGTACTCGCCACGCCGTTCCTTGGCGATGACCGTCGAATACACCTGCCCGGTGGTCACATTCGCCGAACCGGAGAGGTCGCGATCCAAAAAGCGCTCATAGTGGCCGACATCGAGGTCGGTCTCGGCGCCATCCTCGGTGACGAACACCTCGCCGTGCTGGAACGGGTTCATCGTGCCCGGATCCACATTCAGGTAGGGGTCAAGTTTCTGCATGGTCACCTGCAGTCCGCGGGCGGTCAGTAACTGCCCGAGACTGCTGGCGGTGAGACCCTTGCCCAGCGAGGAGACGACGCCGCCGGTGACGAAGATATGCCTGGTGGCGGCTTGCGGGTGCTTGCGCAATGCGGGCAAGAGCGACCTCCGTGACGACGGCGCAGGACTTCGGGTTACCGGCCCCGAAGGCCCGGTTTGGGGCCTGCCGACCCACGGAAATTCACCCTAACACCGACGCCCACCCCGCCGCGCTGACACGCCCGTGAGCCTGGATTACTGCGGCACCGTCACCGACGCCGCACCGTCACCGGCGCCGTACCGACCCGACGGCGCCCCGGCAATCGCCGCCTGCAACGCCAGAACCGCGGTGATCCGGCCGGATTCGATGCCGATGTCGTCCACCGTGGTCACGGCATCGGCCAACGATGCCTCGGCGCGCAGAACCGCGACCGCCGAGACACCGGTGGCGCAACCATCGCGACCGGCGAGCACCGTGCCGGACCCGTGCGGGGCCATCCCCGCGGCCAAGCGGGCGACCGTAGCGCCCTCGTTGCCGGCGTCGTCAGCCAATCCGCCGCCGGTGATGATCACGCTTGTGTCGGCGGGCCCGGGGCGCCCGTCGTAGGTGAGGAAACCGGTGTCACGCAGCGCCGACAGCACGGTCTCGCGGTCGCTGTCGTTGACCGCAGTGATTTTCGGGTCGCGGTTGATCAGCAACGCGATCCCCAGCAGATCGCCAGCCTGGGAGCCCTGATCCATCAGGGCGGTGTTCAACCGGGTACCCGGCGGCAGGATAGGAGAGTTGACCACCGAACGCAGTTTCTCCGCGGAGTTGGCTTCGACGAACTCGGCGGTCAACGCGATCGTGCCGGTGACCGAACCACCCGCCTGACCGATCAGCCTCGCCATCGCGTCGACGTCGTCGCCCTGGGCGTCCGGGGTGCGTAACAGCAACACCGACTTGCCGGCCAGCGCGTCGCGGACGACCCGTCCCGACATCTGGGCATCGAACTCGTTTGCCGCCGTCAGCTTTTCACTCAACCGGACGTTCTCGTCGGTCAGGGTATCGATCTGTTCCTGGAGGTCTCCCTTATCGCCGCGCAGTCCTGAGACCAGCGGACCCGAGAACACCACGGAACCCAGCACCAGACCTATTGCCAGAGCGACGAACACCGCCGCCAGCGAAGTCACCCGGTGACGAAGCGGTGCCACGCTATCTGATCCAGCTCTGCACCCACATGGAGAGCTGGTTCCAGTACGTGGTGATCCAGTCGATCACCACGGTGTCGGCGCGTGACACCCACAATGCGGCGATGACGGCGAGGAGTACCGCCAAAATCAGCAGTGCGATCGTGCCGCCGGAGATATGGTTGCGGTACAGCGTCGCAACGGCTTTCGCGTCGACCAGCTTGTCGCCCACCTTGAGCCGGGTCAGGAAGGTCGACGGGTTGCTCTGCACGCGGGTGCGGTCGAAGAACTCCTCGATGCTGGCCGACTGGCCGACCGTCACGATCAACGCGGCACCGTGGTGATCGACCAGCAGGAGCGCCAGGTCCGTCGCCGAACCGGCGGCCGGGAACGTCATCGCGCCGATACCCAGATCCTGGATGCGTTCCAATCCGTCGGCGTGACCGTCGGCGTCAGCGGGCAGCACTACCTGGGCGCCACACTTGAGTACCTCGGCACTCATCTGATCCGGGTTTCCGACGATGAGTTGCGGGCGATATCCCCCGGCGCGCAACAGATCGGCGCCGGCGCCCACCCCAACCAGCACCGGCTGGTACTCCTTGATGAACGGCTTGAGGGCCTTTAGGTCGTCCGCGGCGCCGGGGCCGTCGGCCACTACGACGACATGGCGACGATGAACCTCCACGTCGATCTCGGGGATACCGATCCCGTCGATCAGCAGCGGACTCTCGCCGCGGATGAACTCGATGGTGTTGCCGGCGAAGGCTTCGAGATGCGCGACGAGGCCGGTCTTGGCATCGAGCATCAGGTCCGCGATCTCCTCGTCGGTGCGTTCCACACCGTGTGCGAGGCGACGGTCACCGGCGTACACGCTGCCCTCGTGCAGTCGAACCTTGGCGCCGTCCTTGACCTTCTTGAACACCTCCGCACCGACGTTGTCGATGAGGGCGATGTTGTTGGCCACTAGGACCTCGGGGCCGAGATTGGGATAGCGACCCGAGATCGACGGCGAAGCGTTCACCACACCGGCGATACCGGCGTCGACGAGGGCGTCCGCGGTCACACGGTCCAGGTCGAGAATGTCGAGAACGACGATGTCGCCGGCGCCGACGCGACGCAACAGGCGGTCGGTGTCCCGATCCACCCGTGCGGTCCCGGTGACGCCCGGTCGTGCAGTGGCATTACGCGTGAGGAGCGCTGACATCTTCATGGCCTTGATTTTGTCTGCGGCGGGGCCCGGAGGCGGGTAGGCGCGCCGTAACTTCAGCCCCAGAAGTTACATTCCGTCACACGGGTAACAGGGCTGGAGCGGCGATTACGGACCGGACCGCTCCTGCTGCGCCGCGGTCAGCAGTTCCCGGGCATGGGCCCGCGCGGTGTCGGATTCCCCCAGGCCGGCCAGCATCCGCGCCAGTTCGACGACCCGGTCCTCGTCGTCCAGGCTCCGCACCTCGCTGGCCGCGCCACCGGAGGCGTCACCGCCGGCGTCGACAACCAGGTGGGTGTCGGCATACGCCGCCACCTGGGGAAGGTGGGTAACCACGATGACCTGGTGGGTACGCGCCAGACGCGCCAACCGGCGCCCGATCTGGACCGCGGCCCGACCACCCACGCCGGCGTCGATCTCGTCGAAAACCATGGTGGTGCCCGCCGTGGAGGTAGCCAGCACCACCTCGAGGGCAAGCATCACCCGGGACAGTTCGCCGCCGGAGGCGCTCTTGTTCAGGGGCAGCACCGACGAGGCGTCCGCGGGGCCGCGGTGCGGGGTGAAGCCGAACTCGACCGCATCGATCCCGTCGACGCCGGCGTGCACAAGTTCCCCTGCCGCTTCCCCCGTCGCCAACCGCAGTGGCGCGCTGTCGTCCGGTCGGGCGGGCATCGTGCGCACCGCGACCGTGAAGTCGGCGTCCACCATCGCCAGACCGGCCAGTTCGGCGGTGACGGCGCCGGCAAGTCCGGTCGCCGCCGCGGAGCGCTTCGCGGACAACTCGACCGCGACCGCCGCGAGGTGCCGGGAGAGTTCCTCGACCCGGCCCGCCAGCCCACTCAGCGTCTCCTCGGAGACGTCGAGCGCGGCCAGTCGGCGACGTGACTCCGCCGCCCAGTGGAGTACCCCGTCGACGTCGGCGGCGTACTTGCGGATCAGGGTGCGCAGCTCGCCCTGGCGAGTGAGCTTGTGCTCCAACGCGCTGGCATCGGTCGGCAGCGCGGCCAGAAAGGCGCCGAGCTCCCGGCCGACGTCGCCCACGATGCTCAGCGCGTCGGTGAGTTGGCGAGCCAGCTCCGTCAGGGCGGTGTCGGTGGAGGAGTCCAGGAGAGTGATCGCCCGAACGAGAACGTCAGTCGCGCTGCGGGTCTGGCTGTCCAACGCCTGGTCGTCGGCGCCTGACAGCGCATCACGGGCATCGGCCGCGGCTTCGCGCACCGCATCGAGTTCGGACAGCCGACGGATGTCGGTGACCAGCTCGGTGTCCTCTCCCGGGCGCGGATCGACCCCGGAGATCTCGCTGAGTGCGAACTTCAACCGGTCGGCCTCCTGCGCCATCTCGCGGGCACGGTCGGTACGGTCGGCGAGGTCACGCCGCGCGATCAGCCACTCATCGCGCAGCTTGCGGTAACGCTCGACGGTGGCCGCGACGGCTGCGAATCGGTCCAGCGCCGCGCGCTGTTCGTCGGGGCGCATCAGCCGCAATTGATCGTTCTGGCCGTGCAGAGTCAGTAGGCCGTTGGTGAAGGTGGTCAGGGTCCGTGCGGGAACGCTGCGTCCACCCAGATAGGCCCGGGAGGGTCCCTCTCGGCTGACCGAGCGCAGGGCGATGACGCTGCCGTCGTCATCACGATCGGCACCCGAGGAGTCCAGGATCTCCTCGATTGCGGCGCCGGTGGCCGGGTCGAGGTCGTCGGTGGCGAACCTGCCCTCCACGACGGCCCGGCCGGATCCAGAACGCACCCGGGTGGCATCCGCACGCGCCCCGCCGAGCAGATGTAGGCCGGTCACCACCATGGTCTTGCCGGTGCCGGTTTCGCCGGTCAACACGGTCAGGCCGCGGTCGAACTCCGCAGTGGCCGCGCTGATCGCGCCCAGGGAGTCAATCCGGATCTCGGCGAGCATCTATCGCTCGCGCCAACTCGTCACCGGCAACCGGAACTTGCGCACCAACCGGTCGGTGAACGGCGCGCTGTCCAGTCGCACCCATTTCAGCGGAGTGCTGCACTTGGTTACCTGCAGTCGCGCGCCGGCAGGTACGGCAGCCTCCCGGCGACCGTCGCACACCACGACGGATTCCGGATTGTCAGCATCGACGTCGATGGTGATCACGGCGTTGGGATTGGTGACCATCGGCCGGGCGAAGAGCGCGTGGGCATTGCTCGGCACCACGATGATCGCCTCCAGATCGGGCCAGACCACCGGTCCACCCGAGGAGAACGCGTATGCCGTGGAACCGGTCGGACTCGACACCAGCACCCCGTCGCAGCCGAAGGCGGACACCGGCCGCCCGTCGATGGTGACCATGACTCCGAGGACGCCGCGGTGACCGGCCCGTTCCAGGCTGGCCTCATTGAGCGCCCACCCGCGGTACAGCACCTCACCGGCCACACTCACCAGTACGTCGAGCGTCATCCGTTGCTCGACTCGGTAGTCACGTGCGACGACGTGGCCGAGGACGACGTCAATCGACTCGGCTTCGGCCTCAGCGAGAAATCCGATCCGGCCGAGATTGATCCCCAGCACCGGGATCTCGGCGGCTCGGGCTAGCTCGGCGGCACGCAGGAAAGTGCCGTCGCCGCCGAGGACGAGGACGAGTTCACAGCCGTCAGCGGCATGGTCATCCCCGTCGACCGTCACGATCCCGTCGCCGAGGTCGAGTGCATCGGTCGACAACATCCGCAAACCGATTCCGTTGGCCGCCAGCGCTTTTCCAATCTTGCGGGCGGTTTCCCTGGCATCGTCTCGGCCCGGGTTGACCACTAGGAGCACCGTACGATCCAGCTGGACTCCGGTCATTGCGGACCCTCGGCGACCGCGCGAAGGACTTCGGCCCCCAGAACTTCGGCCCCCAGAGTGTCGGCCTGCGTGGCGTCATCCCTGTCGACAACCTGGGCACGCAGATGCAGGAAGTACTCGACATTGCCGGATGGACCGGGCAGTCGACTGGCTGTGACGCCGACGGTCCGCCAGCCCAGGCCGCCCGCGCGGTCGGCGACGGCCAGCACCGCCGCGGCCCGCAACGTCGGATCAGTCACGACACCACCGGAGCCCACCTGGTCGCGACCGACTTCGAACTGCGGCTTCACCATGGGAACGATATCGGCGTCGACCGCCGCACAGGCAATCAACGCGGGCAACACTGTGCATAACGAGATAAACGACAGATCGGCAACCACCAGGTCCACCACCCCGTCGATCGCCACCGGGGTCAATTCCCGCACGTTGGTGCGCTCGATCACCCGCACCCGGGCATCGGAGCGCAACGACCAGGCGAGTTGGCCGTAGCCGACGTCGACCGCAACCACCTCGGCCGCACCGCGATCCAGCAGCACCTCGGTGAACCCACCGGTGGACGCGCCGGCGTCCAGACAGCGACGGCCCGAAACGTCCACTCCGAAGGCCTCCAGTGCACCGATCAACTTGTGGGCTCCGCGCGACACCCAGGTCCTCTCACCGGTGGTCGCTACGACCAACGCGGAGGTCACCGCGACGGCGGTGGCCGGTTTGGCGGCCGGCATTCCATCGATGGTGACGCGGCCGGCACCGATGAGTTCGGCGGCCTGCTGCCGCGAGCGGGCCAGTCCGCGACGGACCAGTTCAGCGTCCACCCGGGCCCGCCGCGTCATGGGAACAACTCAGCCCTTCTCGACCGATTCCAGCGCGTCGACCAGAATCTGGTGCGCTTCCTCGAGTCGGCGTGCGTGGGCATCGATCATGGCCGCCTCGGCGGCGTCGTCCCGGTCGCCCGAGTCGACCGAGTCACCCGAGTCGCCCGAGTCACCCGACTCGACGGGGGGCAGGTCGGCCAGTACCGCATCGACCTGGGCGCTTATCCGCTGCGGATCGGTGTTCATCTTGCCGCTCACGCTAGTCGATCGCCGGACCCAACAGCGCCCAGCGCTGCAACGCGGCGCGGGCGGTGTCATCACCGGCATGGATCGCGACCGCGGGTCCGGCCCACCCGCTGTCCCAGACCGCGCGGGCGGTGGCCCGCACCACCGACAGGTGATCGGCGCCGGGGTCGGAACCGCTGGCGGTCACGATGAACGCCTCCGGGGATATCTCGATCCGCCAAGCGGGGTGCGAGGACATCAGCAGCTCGGCCGGCTCAGCGTCCAACGCCCGTAGGTCTTCACCGAGGTACGTCGGGCGATGGTCGGCATCGGCGGTTACGGCGTCGGCCGCAGTACTGACCCCGGTGAGCACCATCAGACTCGGCAAGCCCGCCGCGTTGGCGCCGGCGATGTCGGTGTCGAGGCGATCACCGACCACTAGCGGCGAGCGAAACTGCCCGCGCGCCAGCGCATCCTGCATCAACGCCGGAGCGGGCTTGCCCGCCACCAGTGGCTCGGCGGCGGTGGCGGCTCGTAGTGCGGCGACCATGGAACCGTTGCCCGGCACCAACCCACGCTCGGTGGGCAGCGTCGTGTCGAGGTTGGCGGTCACCCACAGCGCCCCGGCCCGGATCGCCAGCGTCGCCTCAGCGAGTTCGGGCCAACCGATGGTCATGGAGAGACCCTGGACGACGGCCGTGGGTTCGTCGGCGAAGGAGCGCACCGGCACGAGTCCCACCGCCGCGATCTCGGCGGCAAGGGCATCGGTGCCCACCACGAGCACCCTCGCCGCAGCCGGCAGGCGGGCGGCGAGCATCCGCGCCGCGCTCTGTGCGCTGGTCACCACGTCATCAGCGGCAGCGGCGAAACCCAATTCGCGCAGATGCTGAGCGACCTCCTCGGCGGACCGGGAGGCGTTGTTGGTGACGAACAAAGCGCGGCCGCCGATGTGCTCCAATACCCCGAGGGCGCCGGGCGTCGGGGCATGGCCGCGAAAGACCGTGCCATCCAGGTCGAGCAGCAGGCAGTCGTGGCCGTCGGCGAGGGTCGCCATCTCAGGCCAGTTCGTCGACGCGGTCTTCGGCGTCGGTGTCGCCGTCGAGGTCGGCCGCAGCGGCATGGACGAACCATTGCAGCGCGTCATCGGAGCGTTCCAGTGCCAGCAGGATTTCGGCGTAGGCATAGAACAACCGGGCCGTCGTGGAACCTGTCCGCGAGGGATCCAGCGACGGACTGGACAACACCGCGAGCGCCTGTTCGAGGTGTCCTAGATCGACGCGGGCACCGGCGGCGACAATGCGCATCTCGTCGGCGTCGTCACCGGTGAGTTCGGCGGCCTCGGGTCCGCGGGCCAGTTCTACTGCCTTCTCCGGCCGACCGACGCCCCGTTCGCAATCAGCAATGATCGGCAGCAGTTGGGATTTGGAGCCCATCCGCCGAGCGGCCCGGAACTCCGAGAGCGCCAGGGCCCAGTCGCCACAGTGATAGGCCGCGATCCCGACCGCCTCCCGGATCGCCGCGATACGCCCGGATCGGGTTCGGGCAGCCTGGGCATGGGCGAGTGCAGCCTCCGGGTCCGAATCGAGCAGTTCGCCGGCAGCGACGAGATGGCGGGCGACGGTGTCCGCGGTGGACTTGTCCAGGGTGAACAACTCGGCCCGGATCTCCGGCGCGAGTTGTTTGGCCACCACGGTCGACGGGATTGCGGGCCCACCGGACTCCCGGGATGCGGTCTCGGAGCCGACGGGGCGCCGGGCCGGCGCTCGATCACCTTGCGGTCGGCCGACTTGCGGTCGGCCGGCTTGCGGTCGACCGGCTTGGGTCCGGCCGGCTTGGGCTCGACCGCCTTGGGCTCGACCGGCTTGGGCTCGACCGGCTTGGGGACGCCCCGCCCGCTGCGGCCCGGCACGGCGCACCGGAGGCCGGTCACCGTCATCTTTTCGGTCGTCGTCTTTTCTGTCGTCAGCCATCGGGGAAAGGATACGGGCACCGTCAATGCACTCACAATTCGCATTAACCGAATCGATCAAATGGGGAAAATTAATTGCAATAAAACTGCGTTGGTTTTTGTGGAAACACCCCCCCGGTTTCCCGGGGGGGTGTTTTGTTGAGGTGTGTTCGGCGGTGTCCTACTTTTCCACCCTGTTGGGTAGTATCATCGGCGCTGGCTGGCTTAGCTTCCGGGTTCGGGATGGGTCCGGGCGTTTCCCTGCCGCTATGGCCGCCGTAACTTTATTCAGATGTGTTTTTTTCATCTGGGGTTGTATTTGGTGGTGGGGGTGTGGTGTTGTTTGCGTGGAGTTTGTGGTTGCGGGTGTGTGTGTAAGTTTTCGGCCGGTTAGTGCCAGTTCCCTGCGCACATTGCTGTGTTTATAGGTCTGGTCTATCGATCCCGTAGTCTGCGGGGGGCCTTATCCCACTTGATGGGTGAGAAGCCTGGTCTTGGAGAAGGTTTCCCGCTTAGATGCTTTCAGCGGTTATCCTGTCCGAACGTAGCTATCCAGCGGTGCCACTGGTGTGACAACTGGTGGACCAGAGGTTCGTCCGTCCCGGTCCTCTCGTACTAGGGACAGCTTTCCTCAAGCTTCTGACGCGCGCGGCGGATAGAGACCGAACTGTCTCACGACGTTCTAAACCCAGCTCGCGTGCCGCTTTAATGGGCGAACAGCCCAACCCTTGGGACCTGCTCCAGCCCCAGGATGCGACGAGCCGACATCGAGGTGCCAAACCATCCCGTCGATATGGACTCTTGGGGAAGATCAGCCTGTTATCCCCGGGGTACCTTTTATCCGTTGAGCGACACCCCTTCCACTCAGAGGTGCCGGATCACTAGTCCCGACTTTCGTCCCTGCTTGACATGTATGTCTCGCAGTCAAGCTCCCTTGTGCACTTGCACTCAACACCTGATTGCCGTCCAGGTTGAGGGAACCTTTGGGCGCCTCCGTTACTTTTTAGGAGGCAACCGCCCCAGTTAAACTACCCACCAGGCACTGTCCCTGAACCGGATATACGGTTCGAAGTTAGAGGTCCAATACGATCAGAGTGGTATTTCAACAACGACTCCACATTAACTAGCGTTAACGCTTCACAGTCTCCCACCTATCCTACACAAACCGTATCGAACATCAATACCAAGCTATAGTGAAGGTCCCGGGGTCTTTTCGTCCTGCCGCGCGTAACGAGCATCTTTACTCGTAGTGCAATTTCGCCGAGTCTATGGTTGAGACAGTTGAGAAGTCGTTACGCCATTCGTGCAGGTCGGAACTTACCCGACAAGGAATTTCGCTACCTTAGGATGGTTATAGTTACCACCGCCGTTTACTGGGGCTTAAATTCTCCGCTTCACCCAAGGGTTAACGGGTCCTCTTAACCTTCCAGCACCGGGCAGGCGTCAGTCCGTATACATCGTCTTGCGACTTCGCACGGACCTGTGTTTTTAGTAAACAGTCGCTTCTCACTGGTTTGTGCCACCCCCCACCGCTGCCGGCCGCAAGGGCCTTCACAGCACGGGGTCCTCCTTCTCCCGAAGTTACGGAGGTATTTTGCCGAGTTCCTTAACCATAGTTCACTCGTACGCCTTGGTATTCTCTACCTGACCACCTGTGTCGGTTTGGGGTACGGGCCGTGTGTGTGCTCGCTAGAGGCTTTTCTCGGCAGCACAGGATCACCGAATTCGCCTCAATCGGCTATGCATCACCTCTCAGGATCTGTGAACGACGGATTTACCTATCGCTCTCCCTACGGGCTTGCCCCAGTATTACCACTGACTGGTACGGCTACCTTCCTGCGTCACCCCATCGCTTGACTACTACCAATCCGGGTCCCACGCAGCCGGTGGCCTTCGCCCCCCTCGAAAGGAGATTGATCGACCACCCTTTGGGTGGTTAGCAGAACTGATTCATCATGGGCGCCCACACACGGGTACGGGAATATCAACCCGTTGTCCATCGACTACGCCTGTCGGCCTCGCCTTAGGTCCCGACTCACCCTGGGCGGACTGGCCTGCCCCAGGAACCCTTGGTCTTTCGGCGGGCA
>Ga0210003_1000505_pt1 | contig 34829 bp, 34 predicted proteins | sample LantaG_FD_182804 | JGI IMG/M metagenome (GOLD analysis project Ga0210003, IMG submission 182804) | Deep subsurface microbial communities from Baltic Sea to uncover new lineages of life (NeLLi) - Landsort_02402 metaG (SPAdes) (version 2) | ecosystem: Environmental > Aquatic > Marine > Oceanic >...
TCCTTAAACTGGGAAATAGTGGTAGCTCCATGCCTTTTACTTAATTTCGAGCCGTCTTTTCCAAGAATCATTGATAGATGTGCATAAGAAGGCAGGCTAAACCCCAGACTTTCAAACAATAAAATCTGTCTTGCGGTGTTGGTTATATGGTCCTCACCTCTCAGCACATGGGTAATTTTCATATCACCGTCATCTACCACCACAGCAAAATTATAGGAAGGAGTGCCATCGGATTTAATAATTATAAAGTCCCCGATAACTTCAGACCTGAAGCTTATCTCCCCTCTTATTAAATCGCAAAATTTGATTTCCTTGCCATCTTTTACTTTAAACCTTATGGCAAATTCCTTGCCCTCTTTTAAATTCTTTTCAATCTCCCCGCCGCTCAGCTCCCTGCACCGGTTATCATATTTTGACATCATGCCTTCAGCATACTGTCTCTTTTTAAGGTCTTCCAGTCTCTCCGTGGTGCAGAAACATCTGTAAGCTTTATTTTCATCCAGCAGCTCCCGGGCAAATCTTTGATATATCCCGGTCCTCTCACTCTGCCTGTAGAACTCATCCCAGTCCAGACCAAACCACTTTAAATCTTCTATTATGGATTTTTCATATGCGGCAGTGGACCTTTTTATATCAGTATCCTCAATTCTTAAAATTAATTTTCCGCCCACACTCCTTGCAGCCAGCCAGTTAAACAGAGCAGTTCTTGCTGTCCCTATGTGCAAGCCTCCAGTGGGAGATGGCGCAAATCTAAACCGAGGTATCATTTTTACTCCAGCGATTCTTCTCTATATAAAACCTTATTCCAATAGAACCACACACTCTGCGGCAATTCCTTCCTCTCTTCCACAAAATCCAAGGCCTTCTGTGGTTGTTGCCTTTATATTTACCTTATCATCATCTATCTTTAAAGCTCCGGCTATATTCTTTTTCATTTCCGGAAAGTACCTGTAGACTTTCGGTTTCTGCATTATTAAAATTGAATCTATATTGACAATGCCAAAACCCTTTTCCTCCATCTTTTTTCTAACTTCTTCCAGCAGCAGCAGGCTGGATATATCTTTATATTTTATATCACTGTCAGGAAAATGAATTCCTATATCCCCCAGCCCACATGCTCCTAAAATAGCATTCATTATGGCATGCACTAAAACATCAGCGTCAGAATGGCCCGCTAGCCCCATAGGATAATCTATTTTTACACCCCCGATTATTAATTTCCTACCAGCTCCAAAGGCATGAACGTCAAATCCTGATCCGACTTTCATAAAAGGTTAACTTTCTATATTATACTTTTTATATTTTATTAGTTATCTCCTGCCATTTCTGGTCATAATAAGCTCTGCCAGAAATAAGTCAAGAGGAGTTGTAATTTTTATATTCTCATGCCTGCCTCTTACTACACCAACCTTCCAATTCATTCTTTCCATTAGCGAAGCATCGTCTGTGCCTATAAAATTATCCTCTCTGGCTTTATTATGAGCTTCTAAAATATTTTTGTAAAAGAAAGTCTGTGGAGTTTGGGCATGCCAGACTGTATCCCTGGGAATAGTCCTATCAACAGCACCCTTACTGATTACTTTTACAGTTTCTCGTGCAGATTCTGCCATTATCACACCTTTCACTCCAGGGTCTTTTCCATTTTCTCTTATTAAAGTATTAATTAAAAGATCAATCTCTTCCGCGGTAATAAGTGGTCTTACACCATCATGAATAGACACTAATTTAGTGGAGGAAGGTAGCTCAATTAGAGCATTATAAACAGATTCCTGTCTGCTGCTGCCGCCAATAACTAATTTTTTTACTTTATCGAATGAATATTTTTCAATTATACTTTTTTGACATGATTCCAGATAATCTTTAGGAACTGAAACATATATTTCTTTTATTTTTGAAGATCTTTGAAAAGCAGTAATAGTATGAGCTAATATTGGTTTTCCATAAATGTTCATAAACTGCTTGCTGATATTGCCTTTTAGCCTGATACCCTTTCCGGCTGCTGTAATTATCGCTACATTCATAAATTATCATCACTATTATTTTTTTGAAAAACCTGTTAACCGTAGTATATATAAGTTTAATAATTAAAATAATTCTAATAATTGCTATATTTTAATTCTTGGGATTACTCCTCCTTTTCTATTATACGGTTCATTATATAAATAATATTCAGAAAACTTTTTTAGCCTGTCGCATAAAGATCTGGCGCTGATTTTTCCCATTCCTGCAACTTCAGACAATTCCTCCACATTTGCATTTAGAATATTTTTTAAATTACCAAACTTATCAATTAAATTGGTAACAATTGATTTAGGAAGTCTTCTAACTTCTGAAACAATCCTGAGTCCTCTAGGATGTATTTCAAATTCCTTTAAGCTGCCTTCAACATCATAACCTAAAATTTTCGCAATATTGGCCAGCTCGATAAGCTCCTCCTCGCTTAATAGATTTATTCTATCCTTCAATTCAAATGGTTCAGCACTGATATCCGCATGCACATAATCACTTATAATATTTAAAGAATCATTCACTATATTCGCCATTAATTCTTCAACCTGCATGTTTAAGAGCCTGCCTTCTACCCCCAGCTCATATATATATTTTTTAACTTCCTTTTCGGTTCTCTGTACGATGCTTGATCTTTGAAGTACACCGGTTACATCAAAAAGTGTTACCATATCTTCGAGTTCTCTCGCGGTTAAATTAAATGTAAGTTCATCCAGCCCTTCTTTGTATTTTTCAAGCGTTTGTAATGCCTGATTTGCTTTGGATAGAACTACCCTTGGTTCCTCAAGCATATGCTTCGTATCACCTTTATATATGGTAACCACATCCCTTTTCATAGAAATAGAAATTACCAGGGTATTGGTTTGTTTTGCTACTCTTTCTGCAGTTCTATGTCTTGTACCTGTTTCAGAAGTTTTAATGTCTGGATTGGGGAAAAGGTGAGTGTTGGCATATAAGATCCGTTTACCGTCAGAACTCAATATAATAGCTCCATCCATTTTGGCAAGCTCATGGAATTTTGCTGGTGAGAAACTGCATCCTATATAAAATCCTCCATTAACCAGCTTCAATACCTCTTCCGAATCTCCCACAACAATCAGTCCGCCTGTTTTCCCCTGAAGTATATATTCTATTCCCAGCCTGAGCTCCGTTCCGGGAGCTATTTTTTTCAAGCAATCTAGTAATAATCCTTCACTTTTTTTATTCATTCGTCCTGTAAAATCAAACTTTTAATACACTGCTCCGGTTCAATTTCTTAATATCAAAGTGCATTTTCTTATCTTTGGCACTTACTTCGATCTTCTGCCCGGATCTTATCTCCCCGCTTATTAATTTTTCAGAAATAGGATCCTCTATCAGATTTTGTATGCACCTTCTCATAGGTCTGGCGCCCATTGAAGAGTCGTAGCCTTTCTCCAATAACAATTCCTTTGCGTTTTTTTTAAGCTCTATTGTAATCCCCTGAAGTTCAAGCTGTTGCTGTACTCTGGACATCATCAGATCCATAATATTGTAAACCTGCTGCTTTTGTAATTTGTGAAATACTATTACTTCATCAACCCTGTTCAAGAATTCAGGTCTGAAAGCCTGCTTCAGTTCACTCATTACTTTTTCTTTTATTTCGTCATAGGAAAGATCTTCGGTATTTATTTTTTTAAATCCCATTGGAGTATTTTTTTGTATTTCCCTCGCTCCCAGATTAGAAGTCATTACAATCACAGTATTTTTGAAATCTACTCTCTTACCCTGAGAGTCGGTAAGGTGTCCTTCCTCAAAAATTTGCAATAGTATGTTAGAAACATCAGGATGCGCCTTTTCAATTTCATCCAGCAGTATTACACTATATGGTTTTCTTCTTACCATTTCAGTCAGCTGTCCACCTTCATCATAGCCCACATATCCGGGAGGGGAACCGACCAGTTTCGATACGGAATGCTTTTCCATATACTCAGACATATCAATATGTATTAAAGCTTCTTCTTTATCAAATAAGAATTCTGCTATTGTTTTAGCAAGTTCAGTCTTTCCCACACCGGAAGGTCCGAGAAACATAAAAGAGCCGATTGGTCTTTTCGGGTCTTTTAGACCGGAACGGGACCGCCTGATGGCTTTGGATACTGTTTTTACAGCTTCATCCTGACCAATAACCCTCCTGTGAAGCTCGTCTTCCATTCCAAGCAGTTTGGAAGATTCACTTGAAGTTAGCTTGTATACCGGGACACCAGTCCAGCTGGATAATATTTCTGTTATCTCATTCTCACCGACAACTTCCTTATCGGCTTTTTTGGTTCTAATTTTAATCTCTTCTATTTCCCTTTTTTCCTTAATCAGTTGTTTCTCTTTATCACGCATCTGTGCTGCTTTCTCAAAATCCTGTGATTCTATAGCCTTCTTCTTTTCACTTGCGATTTTTTCAATATTTGCTTCCAGTTCCTTCAAATCAGGAGGAGTTGTAAGAGTTCTTACCCTGGCTCTGGCTGCTGCCTCATCTATCAGGTCAATAGCTTTATCGGGCAGAAATCTGTCACTAATATAGCGGTGGGACAATTTTGCAGCTGACACTATAGCATCTTCAGTTATCTTGAGGCCATGGAAAGATTCATATCTGTCTTTAAGCCCTCTTAAAATTTCAATAGTTTCATATACAGTAGGCTCATTTATGAAAATTGGCTGGAATCTTCTTTCCAGAGCTTTATCCTTTTCAACATACTTACGATATTCATTAACAGTTGTAGCACCTATAGTTTGAATTTCCCCCCTTGACAGCATAGGCTTCAAGATACTTGAAGCATCGATAGCACCTTCGGCAGCGCCAGCACCCACCAGAGTATGAACCTCATCAATAAAAAGTATGATATCTCCATCATCCTTAATTTCAGCCAGTACCTTCTTTAACCTTTCCTCAAAATCTCCCCTATATCTTGAACCAGCAATTAAAGCCCCCAGATCAAGGGTAAACATTTTCTTATTGGAAAGATTTGAAGGAACCTTTTTTGAACAGATGAATTGTGCCAGTCCTTCAACAATTGCAGTTTTTCCTACTCCTGATTCTCCTATAAGGATAGGATTATTCTTTGTTCTTCTGGAAAGTATTTGAATTATTCTGTCAATTTCTTTCCTTCTCCCTATCACAGGATCAAGTTTGCCCTCCTGGGCCAGTAAAGTTAAATCCCTTCCATACTGTAGCAGCATCTTAAGCACCTTTTTTTGACTTTTATCGGACAGGGCTCTTTCTGGTTCTAAATGATAGGACTGCTTACTTAGAAGTTCCTTTACTTTTTCTTTTACATTATCCAGAGTGATTCCCATGCTATTTAAAACTCTTGCTGCCACTCCTTCCCCTTCTCTTAAGAGCCCCAGCAATATATGCTCTGTCCCTATATAATTATGCCCCATTTGAAGAGCTTCCCTTAAAGATAATTCTAAAACTTTCTTGGCTCTCGGAGTAAAGGGAATATGTTCATAAGATTCAGAAGTCCCTTCAGTAACCACTTCTTTTACTGCCGACCTGATATCTTCAAAAGTAATATTCAATTCATAAAAAACCCTGGCAGCAATTCCTTCCTTTTCGTCAATTAAGCCAAGGAGAATATGCTCGGTACCTATATAGTTCTGTTTTAAAAATCTAGCCTCGTCTTGAGCCCTGACCACTACTTTTCTTGCTCTCTCTGTGAATCTTTCAAACATTTAATCAGTTCCTTTTAATATTTTTTTTCGTATTAAATCAGCCCTTATCGAATCTAGTTCATCATCAGTTACACTGCTACTTATCTCTAAATCTAATATAATATGTGAATCACTGATCTTATTTATTAGTTCAAAGTAATCAAAATCATTAACCCCGCTTATAATATCCAGATCAAGCCCCAATCTTATTATTGATAACAGTTCCAGTGATTCTTCATATGATAGTATTTTAGCATACTTAAGCAAACCAAAGGAACGGTATATGTTATCTTTAATTCCCAGCAGGTCGCTCTCCTTTAATTTCTTTCTGGCGTTCTCTTCATCATCGATTATATTTAAGCAAATTGCCTTCATTTCTTCAACTATGTCTTCTTCCCCTTTACCCAGTGTTACCAGATTAGAAATCTTAAATAAATTACCAATTACTTCAGAATTTCCCATAAAATATCCATTGATTAAACATCCCACCTGGTTTAATTTTTTTACAAAATCGGCAATCCTGGTACTTACTGCCAGTACAGGAAGATGGGCAATGACGGATACCCTTAATGCAGTTCCCAGGTTAATCGGACTTGCTGTAAGATACCCCAGATCCCTATCAAAAGCAAAACTTAATTTCTTCTCAAAATATTTTTCAATTTCAATGACCTCCTCGTAAGCTTCTGAAATATTAAGACCCTGACGCACACTCTGAATTCTTAAATGATCCTCCTGATTAATCATTATTGCTGAAGATTCCCCCCGGTCTTGTCCATATTTTACAAACAGTCCTTTGCCCTGCATCTTGTTTGCCATTCCTGGAGTGATCAGGTAATCCTTAAAAAGCAGGTCCCTTTGTATTTTTCCAAGACTTTTAACAGAGTAAAACCTAAAATCTCTAAGTTCTTTTATTTCCTCAACATATCTCTTTATTTTTTTTAGTAAAATATTTTTTTCCTGATTGCTGCAGATACTTGTAAATTTGTAGTCGGTAAGATTTCTTGCCAGTTTGACTCTGGTATTTAAAATAATTTTATTTTTATTGCTTTCAGACTTATTTTTGCTTGTTTTATTTTCTAACAGGTAGAAATTTTTACCGGTCATATCTATTTTTCTCCAATTTTTTTATTTTGTCTCTTATCCTTGCTGCTTCTTCGAAATTTTCAATTATTACCTCATTTTTAAGTCTATGTCTTAGATCTCTTATATTTTTTTCCAGTTTAATTTTCCAGCTGGTATTTACGGGAATTTTCCCCTTATTTTCAAGACTTCCCTGAATAGATTTTATTATTGGAAATAGTACATCTTTAAATTCACTGTAGCAACTGCTGCAGCCAACCCTTCCAATTTTTTTAATGGTTTTTAAATCTATACCGCAAAAGGGACACTTTCTGTTCCTGCCATAACTTATACTCCTTAATATTTTTTTATCCCTGCCGGTATGATAGACATTAGTGCTAATATTGAAAAATTTATAAAGAATCCTGGCAAGATCATTATAAAAATCTTCCTCACTAAAAAAAGAAAAATCCTTTGCGCATTCCTTGCATATATTTATTCTTTCTACACTTGCGCCCTGAATCTTTATTAAATGAATAGTAGCTTCATTGTTATAACAAAAATCACAATTCATATTTTAATCACCGGTCTAGAGTCAATTATTTAAATTGCAGCAAAATTATATCATCTTTTTTATAAGAATAAACTGAAATCAGTGGTACATTACCCGGCTTTATTCAGGCCTTAAGAGAGGAAAAAGAATTATATCTCTAATGGAATTGCTGTTGGTCAGTACCATAACCAATCTGTCAATCCCAATTCCTTCTCCACCTGTGGGCGGCATTCCATATTCCAGCGCTTTTAGAAAATCTACATCAATCTTACCTGTAATCCTCTCTTCTTCGCACTTGCTACTTACCTGATTCCTGAATCTATCCAATTGTTCTCCGGGGTCAATTAACTCTGAAAAAGCATTTGCAATTTCTTCCCCTCCTATAAACAGCTCAAATCTTTCGGTCAGGTTTTCATTCTCCGGATGCCTTTTTGCCAGCGGGGATATTTCTATAGGATAATCTTTTATAAAAGTGGGTTGTACAAGCCTGGGCTCAGCTATGGCTTCAAAAATTTTATTTATAATTTTTCCCTTCCCGGAGTCTTTTTCTATCTCAATACCCAGATCTTTTGCCACTGCTAATAACTCTTCTGTGCTGTTATCAAAATTTATTTTAATTCCACCAAACTTATAAATGGCTTCCAGCATCGTAAGTCTCTTCCACTCTCTACCAAGATCGATATTATTTCCCCTGTATCTTATAGTTAATTTGCCGATAGATTCTTGTGAAACAAATTTTATCAGATTCTCTGTCAAATCCATCATATCATTATAGTCAGCATAAGCCTGATAAAATTCCAGCATTGTAAATTCCGGATTATGCCTATAGGATATTCCTTCATTTCTGAAGTTTCTATTTACTTCAAAAACCCTCTCAAATCCTCCAATAATCAGTCTTTTCAAATATAATTCCGGTGCAATCCTCAGGTAAAGATCAATATCCAGAGCATTATGGTGGGTTATAAATGGTTTTGCTATGGCACCACCCGGGATTGACTGGAGCATTGGTGTTTCAACTTCTTTAAAACCGCTATCATTTAAAAACTTTCTTAAAGCATTTATTATTTTAATTCTGGTCAAGAATACATTTTTTACTTCAGCATTTACAGTAAAATCTAAATATCTCTGACGGTATCTTAATTCCTTGTCTTTCAGTCCATGCCATTTTTCAGGAAGTATTCTTATGGCTTTACTTAGAAGCTCAAATTTGGAAACATTTATTGAAAGTTCTCCTGTATGTGTCACAAAAACAGTTCCTTCTATACCCGCCCAGTCACCAATATCCAGATTTAAAAACTCATCATACTTCTCTTCCCCAATATCTTTTTGATTGACGTATAATTGTATTTTATCTGTAAAATCTTTTATATCGCTAAAAGCTGCCTTGCCGTGTTTCCTGAAACCCGTAATCCTCCCTGCTATTTTAAAAACACCATCAGCCTTTTCGCCGGCTTTAAGTTTGGAGTAATGTGTCTTTATGTCTATTATATCGGAATTTTTATCAAACCTGGTCTTGTAAATCTTTTTACCGCTTTTCTTGAGAGCCTTTACTTTTTCAAGTCTCATCTTTAATGCTTCAGCCAGAGGTTCTTCTGACTCCAGCAAATACTCACTTTTTCCGGTCAATAGCTCTTCACTGTTATTATTGCTTAAGTTTGAAATCTCATCGTTTTTCTTGTCTTTCATAACACTTGCCCGGTTAAATCCGGGGTTTTATTTAATATTTATTATCTTTAATCTCTTTGTGTCTTCAGGTGTCTTAACCAATACTTCATCTCCAATTTTTTTATTAAGCAGTGCTCTTCCCATCGGGGATTCATCTGAAATCTTATTTTTTTCAGGATCAGATTCTATAGAACTGACTATTCTAAACTCCTTGTCCCTTTTTTTATCTACATCCCTGACTACTACAGTCACTCCCAGTTCAACCAACTCTTTATTCTCTTTCTTCTCTATAATTATATAATTACTTAAAATTTCGTTTATCTGTTCGATTCTTCCCTCTATAAAAGCCTGCTCATCTTTGGCATATTCATACTCAGAATTTTCGGTTAAATCTCCTCCTGAATTTTTTGCGTCTCTCAGTCTTTCAGCAATCTCTTTCCGTTTATTGTTTATGAGGTCTTCCCTTTCTTTAATAAATTCTTCATAACCTTCTTTTGTGAGACGATATTCTTTCATAGGTTTTTTTCTCCTAATTCCTGTATCTTTATTATTATATCTTAATATTAATGTCTAATACTGCATTAATTAAAAACATAATCACTTAATTGAGGTATTATATTGTATGAGATATGAGATGTCAAAAGTAAATATCTAATCTACATCCAGTCTATAACATCAATATTATCTTTATATATATCAATTCCATCAACTATTATTTCACCTTCCACATAATATATGTTTTATTGGCTTTGTGAACTACCTTTGGGCTAAAGACCCTTGAGTTTTCTGGCTACTATTATAAAAACAATAATCAATCGGAATGATAGCAGAAACATGAAAAAAAATTAACTATGGGATAAAAATTTTAAAAAATCTTTATTATTTTATCTATCAAATAAATTCCTGGCTGCTAGTATTCTAATTCAGCCTTATATTTTTCCAACTTTTCTGCCAGATCATCATATTTTAAGGCAAGTATTTGAATGGCTAGAAGTGCTGCGTTTTTTGCACCATCTATAGACACGCAGGCAACAGGAACTCCTGAAGGCATTTGCACTATGGAGAGGAGAGAATCCAGCCCACCTAAATCGGAAGCTTTAATAGGCACACCTATCACTGGAACAGTTGTATATGAAGCAATTACACCTGGGAGATGCGCCGCTTCTCCTGCCCCGGCAATTATTACTTCTATTCCTTTATCTTTTACGCTTTTAGCAAATTCTCTTGTCTTATTGGGCATTCTGTGCGCTGAAAGTACATTTATCTCATGATCCACTCCAAATTCCTTCAAAACATCTGACGCTTTTTTCATCACAGTCTCGTCAGAAACACTGCCCATTACTATAGCAACTTTTTTACCTCCGGTGACCATCAGTCATTCCTTTCCGCCTTCAATGCAATATCTTTTCTATATTGAATTCCTCTGAACTTTATTTTATCCATAGCTGAATATACTTTCTCTCTTACTTCCTTAAAACTGCCGGCCTTAGAAACAACTCCCAGAACTCTCCCTCCGTTAGTTACTACACTGCCATTTTCTTTTTTTGTACCGGCATGAAAAATAATTATATCATCACTGTCTTTAAAATAATCCAATCCCTCTATTATATTTCCACTGGAAGAACTTTCCGGATATCCTTCAGATGCAGCTATGACACAAACACACTTATCTTCATCCCAATCTATTTTCTCTCTCTTGAGATTCCCTTCCGCACATTCTAAAAGCAATGGCACCAGATCATCTTTCAATCTTGGGAGCACCACTTGAGTTTCAGGGTCTCCAAACCTGCAGTTATATTCAAGCAGGTAGGGTTTCCCTTCAATAATCAGTATCCCGGCATAAAGAATCCCTTTGTATTTTATATTTTCCCTTACCATTGCAGTGCCGGTGGGAAAAATAATCTCATTTAAAATCTGTTTGTAAGTTTGATTTTCGACCATAGGTACCGGGCTATAGCTTCCCATACCGCCAGTATTTTTTCCTCTGTCATTATTAAAGATTCTTTTATAATCCTGCGCAGGAGCCATTGGAATGATTTTCTTGCCATCGCAAAGGCATAAGACAGACACTTCATATCCACTTAAGAAATCTTCAATTATTATCCTGTCTCCTGAGCTGCCAAACCTATTCCTTATGAAGCAATCCTTTATTGCTTCTATCGCCTGATTTTTATCGTCAGCTATAACTACACCTTTTCCTGCTGCAAGACCATCAGCTTTGATAACTACCGGGAAACTACTTCTTTTCTCAATGTAATCTCTTGCTTCCTCATAATTCTCTTTTTTAAAAATAATTCCATCAGGGGTAGGAATACCATACTTCCGGAGTAATTCTTTAGCAAAAACTTTACTTCCTTCCATTGCAGCACCCTGCCTGTTAGGACCAAAAATCTTATAGCCCTTCAAATCAAAATAATCAACTATTCCATTCACCAGTGGTGCTTCCGGACCAACCACAGTTAAATCTATTCCTTTATCCTCTACCAGTTTTATTAGACTATCAAAATTGTTTTTTGAGATGTTTATATCAACACATTCTGCGATTTCAGCTATTCCTGCATTCCCTGGAGCTGCATATATTTTTTCTACCAGAGGACTTTTTGAAATTTTCCACACCATGCAATGTTCTCTGCCCCCGCTGCCTATCACCAGTATATTCAACCTGCTCCTTTTGCTTTGTTCCCTAAACTATAAGTGTTGATCTTCTACTTTGATTGAATAACCTACTCTTAAGATTATTATCCCTTATGATAATCTTGCTTCTTTCAGCACCTACACTGACCATTGAAATGGGAACCTTGATAATTTTTTCAATGTTTTTTATATAATTCTGAGCCTGTTTGGGAAGATCTTCGAAATTCTTTACCCTGCTTATGTCCTCATCCCAGCCTTCATATTCTTCATATATAGGCTGACATTTATGTAAAATAGTCTGATGGCAGGGCATATCTCTATAAATTTTGCCTTCATATTTATAGCCTGTACAAATTTTAATTTCTTTTAGGCCGCCAAGCACGTCCAGCTTGGTTATAGCAACACTATCAATAGTGTTTACCATAATAGAATATTTCAGTATAACCGCATCCAGCCATCCACATCTCCTCGGCCTTCCTGTTGTAGTTCCATACTCATAACCTTTCTCCCTCAGATAGTGACCAATCCTACCCTTTTCCTCGGCCGGAAAAGGACCGGAGCCAACTCTTGTGGTATAAGCTTTAACCACACCAATAATCTCATCTAATCTGCCTGGACCTACCCCGGCTCCAACACAAATACCGCCAGCAATAGTAGAAGACGAGGTTACATAAGGATATGTTCCATGATCAATATCCAGCATAGTACCCTGCGCGCCTTCAAACAGCACCCTTTTATTCTTATCCAGAGCTTTACTTATCAGAAATGTAGCATCAACTATATATCTTTCAATTCGCTTCCCATATTGTTTATATTTATTAAAAATCTCATCCGGATCAAGAGGCTCCAGTCCGTAAATTTTTTCTATAATTGCATTATTTAATTTCAGAGCTTCTTCCAGTTTAGTTCTAAATATCTTTAAATCCTGTAAATCCTGTGTTCTGATACCCGACCTCAGCGCTTTATCGGCATACACAGGCCCAATACCTTTATGTGTGGTACCAATTTTGGATTTGCCTAACCTGTGTTCACATGCCTTATCCAGAATTATATGGTAAGGCATAACGAGATGCGCATTACAGCTTATTCTTAAATTATCAGTACTTATCCCCTTGCTTTCCAGGCTATCCAGCTCTTCTATCAGCACTTCGGGGTTTAATACCACTCCATTTCCAATAACGCAAGTAACATCCGGATATAAAATTCCTGATGGAATCAGATGAAGCTTGAACTCGTCATTTCCTTTAACTACTGTATGACCGGCATTGTTTCCACCCTGAAACCTTACTACTATATCTACCCTGCTCGAAAGCAAGTCTACAATCCTTCCCTTTCCTTCATCACCCCATTGGGTACCAATAATAGCTATACCTGGCATTTTATTCACCCCTGTCTTCAGTCTGGTAAGACTTACTTAAATTTGAAAACAATGCAAACTCCTTTTTGAATCGTAAATTCAATTTACCTGTAGGCCCATTTCTGTGCTTGGCAATCATAATCTCAGCTTCACCAGTGTGTTTACTTTCATCTTCCTCATAATAATCATCCCTGTATATGAACGCAACCAGGTCCGCATCCTGTTCGATCGAACCTGATTCCCTTAAATCTGACAAAAGCGGTCTTTTTTTTTCTCTTTTTTCTACTTCTCTTGAGAGCTGAGATACTGCCACTACCGGAATATTTAATTCCTTTGCAATACCTTTCAAATTCTGCGATATCTCCGTTATTTCCAGAACCTTATTTCCCCTGTAAGTAGTAGTGGACTGCATTAGCTGGATATAGTCAACAATTATTAGCTTTATGTTATTGGTACTGACCATCATACGGGCTCTTGATCTTAAATCCATAACTGTTAAAAATGCAGTGTCGTCAATATATATTTTGCACTCCGCTAATTTCTCAACAGCTCTTGCCAGCTGGGTCCACTCATCATCTTTTACTTTTCCATTCCTGAGCTTCTGCAGGTTTATTCTTGATTCCGCACTCATCAGCCTTAGCGCTACCTGCTGTTTTGACATTTCCAGCGAGAAAATTGCTATTGGAAGTTTCTCCCTCATCGCAATATGCTTGGCCATACCCATTACCAATGAAGTCTTACCCATTCCAGGCCTTGAAGCTATAACAATTAAATCAGAATTTTGAAAGCCTGAAGTCATGTGATCAAAATCTATGTATCCTGATGGAATACCAGATATATCAGACTTAGCCTCATGTAAAACTTCTACCAGCTCATAAGCCTCGATAACTATATCTTTCATCATCGAAACTTTATCCCTGGTACTTCCTCTGTTCAGGTCTTTATATATGGAAAATATCAGCTGCTGTGCCTTGTCCACAGTTGAGTATAGATCCTCGGGAACTTCATAGCCCATAGTCGCTATTTCAGTAGCTGCATAAATTAATTTTCTTAAAATAGAATTACTTCTTACAATCTGAGCATAATATTCAGCATTAGCTGCAAGAGGAATATTGCTTATAAGAGAATGAATAAAAGTTTTTCCCCCCACTTCATCCAGCAGTCCCTCTTTTTTAAGATGATCTGCTACAGTTATTGGATCTGCAGGTTCGCCTTTTACATACAGCTCTTTTATTGTATTGAAAACTTCATGGTTGGATTTCCGGTAGAAATCTTCAGCAGCTACAACTTCAATAACCGATATTATGGCATCTCTTGAAATCAACATAGCCCCCAGTAAAGACTCTTCAGCTTCTATATTATATGGAGGTATCCGCTCCAATTTACTGGTATCAAGTGGATAAAGCTTTCCTTCTTTTTTTATTCGATTTTGCATATAAATTATTTATCTTTATCTTTAGATTTGATCCCGGTTTTTTTCTTATCTTCTTTTTTTACTTCCTTTGAACTTTCTTTACTTTTAGCCTTCTTCTTATCCCTTTCACCTTTTTCTTTTTCTTCTTCCACTTCCTGTTTTTCTTTTTCTGATAAGCTTTCAGCTTTTTCTTTCTCTGCTTTATAGGCTTCAATTAATTCTTTTGATTCCTCATCTGGCTCAACTATTACTTTTACAGAACTTTTAACTTCCTTATATAACTTTAGTTCTATCTCATATTCCCCTAATTCCTTTATATTCTCCTGCATATCAATTTTCTTTCTGTCTATTTCTATTTTTCTTTCTTCAGAGATCTTTTCAGCAATATCTTTTTTGGTTATGGAGCCATAGAGTTTTCCTTCTTCTCCAATTTTTACAATAAAGGTAACCTGGAGACCTTCCAGCTTTTTGACAAGCTCTTCTGCTTCTTTTATATTTCTGGCTTCTAATTTTACAGCAGATTGCTTGACCAGCTTCATTTGATTTATATTACCCTTTGTCGCAGGTACTGCTAATCCATTGGGTATCAAATAATTATTTGCGTAACCGGATTTTACCTCTACCGTATCTCCTACATCTCCTAACTTTTCATGATAATTGGTAAGTATAACTTTCAAATCTTCCTCCTATCTTCTGCTTCAAGATTAAACACGTTATCCTCTCTTTAATCTTCTAAAATTAACCCATATATCAATTAATCCCAGAAATGGCAGGATTAATATAGAAAATCCAAAAAACAAACCCAGTATTATAAAAATGCTTATTCTCCAGATAAACGGAACCTTAAACCTTTCAAGTATCCCCCATAGCACTGAGATTCCAAGAACCAGATACAACAACCCAAAAATAGTTATCAGATTGAATCCGATAACATCTACCAGCTTATCAAAATTTTGACCGGTTGAAGGTACCAGTACCAATACCAATCCTAAAATTGCTCCCCAGCAATAGTACCAGGGAAGATCCAATTCATTAAAAGATAAAAATGGTTTTATATTAATATTATATCTTCTAAGCACTGCAGAGGTTGCTGCATAATTTATCACACTTACAATAACAAATGAGACTATTAAAATCCCTGGAGCAATATAAGGAATAAATCTTAAAATATTCTGGGTCTGCTTGAGTATCAAGTCAAGCTGGGACTGATCAACTGACAGTAAACTAGCATAACCTGAAATAAATTGATTAGCAGACATCCCGTCAATGTAAGAATTATAGCTACTAAAAAGCTCACTTACAAAATTAATCCTACCTATAGCAGACATCAGTATAATATATAGCAATGCTGCTCCACAAAATACTAAAAAGATGCCACTTACGGTAAATAATTTACTTTTATCTTTACTAATTGAATTCCTGTAAATAAAGGAAACTGCAATTATTAAAATTACAGCAACCGGTGCAATTATATAATCCAGAAGAATTAATACAATACAGGCTATAACTGCACAAATTGTCCCATCCCTTATCCTGCCACAAAGAATTAGCAGGGTAGCTGGAACAGGCAGCATTGCTAATCCTACAATACCAATAAATGGAACAAATATAGTAAAAACTAGAGACAAAAAAGTAAATAAGGTAAGTAATGCCAGATTTAATCTTTCAATTTTAATGTTTTTTAAATTATCAAAGGACATATTAAATTAGTAAGATTCTATTTATCTTTTAAAATAAGGTATAAGAGCGATAATTCTTGCTCTTTTTATAGCCATAGCTATTTTTCCTTGATGCTGCACACAATTTCCGGTAGATCTTTTTGGTCTTATCTTACCCTTATCAGAAATAAATTTTTCAAGCAAACTTACATTCTTGTAATCAATATTACTAATATTCTCTCTACAGAAATAACAGAATCTTTTTCTCTGCCTCAAGTTAAGTATAGATCCAGTTGCACTTCTTAGATTTCTATCTCTTAGATTTCTATCTCTTAGATTTCTATCATTTCTATCATTTCTATTATTTCTATTATTTTTATTTTTCCTACCCAATTAAGGTCTCTCTTTCTATATTTAAATTGACAACATTTAATCTAAAATGGTATATCCTCATCACTAAAGTCAGCTTCTTTAATGCTGCCTTCAACAGATGCGTCCCCGCCGGATACACTCCCACCGGATATGCTCCCACTGGATACACCCTCTTCTGCTCTGGGATTTTTCTCAAGTCTACAAGAAGCAAATTCCAGACTTGGCGCTATGACATTGGCAATAATTTTTACTGCCGATCTTTTCTGACCTTCCTTACTTTCCCAACTATCCTGTGAAAGCCTACCCGAAACCAGAACTCTGTCTCCTTTGCTTAAGCTTTCAGCGCAGTTTTCTGCCAGTTTATACCATGCAGTAACATTAAAGAAGTCCACCTGGGTTTCCCATTCACCAGAATTTTTATTCTTAATACTTCTGTTAACCGCAAGTCCAAAACTTGCTACTGCAGTGCCATTTGGAGTAAATCTAAGCTCAGGGTCCCTGGTTATATTTCCCAGAATAGTTATATTGTTAACACCAAAAGCCATAACAGACCACCTTCTTTTGATTAACTTATAATCATTTAAGATTCATCACTTTTTACAACCAGATGACGCAGTATTTTGTCATTGATTTTATTTATTCTATCCAGTTCAGAAATAACACCACTCTCACCATTAAAATAAACTATAATGTAATAGCCATTTTCCTGTTTTTTAATAGAATAGGCTAACTTTCGAACTCCCCATTTGTCGATATCGGAAACTTTACATTTTTCTTTTTCGAGTAACGAGGTAATTTTGGACAATTCTTTGTCAACAGCTTCTTCTTCAAGGGATGGATCAAAAATAACCACTAATTCATAATTTTTCAATCTTGTAATCCTCCTATGGACTAATTTTAGTAAATTAGGTTCTACCACTACAGTAGAACAGAAAGATAATTAAGACAAAAAAGATATTTTTATTTTTTCACCTTTATTACCATTAGGGATATTATAACATTTGAAACCAATAATCAATAATAAATTCCAACAAATTTTATAAATATAAGAGAAGTGATTTTAACCTTTGTCTCTCATATATACATTGGTGCAGGGATAAGGAATTTCGATTCCTACCTGGTCAAATTTATCTTTTATCCTCTTTCTGAGCTGCCTTGAAATAGTCCATTGTTCAGCAGGCTTTACCTTGCAGATCATTGTAAACACCACCGCTGAATCTCCCAGTTCACTCACTCCACCTTCACCCAGTATTGTAGGCCTCTCTAAGATGACCTTGTTATATTTTTTATCATTCATCAGTTCACTAAATACTTCTTCCAGAACCTCTACCACCCTATCTGTATTTTCACTATAATGGACACCAACCTTTACCAGAGCCCTTGACCAGGTATGGGTACGGTTACTTAATTTATTTATCTCACCATTGGGTATAAAATGAAGAGTCCCTTCCAGATCCCTTATCACTGTAGTTCTCAGATTAAACCTTTCTACTACTCCCGATGTATCTCCTATGGTTATAATATCATTTATCTGGTACCACTGCTCGAGCAATATAAATGTTCCGTTTATTAAATCTTTTATAAGGCTTTGAGCACCAAAACCAATTACGATACCTGCCACTCCGGCGCCGGCAAGCAGAGGTGTGACACTTATTCCGATCTGATCGGCTATTATTAATATAGCCGCCACTGAAGCTACCACAATTATCAAATTAGACACGACGCTGGTAAAAGTATAGGTGCGTTTCTTAATTACCATTTTCTCATCGCTAATCTTCTTATCAACCAGTCTTCTCATTCTTCCGGCGATGATCCTAACCACTATGATTACAATTAAAAGTACTACTATTATTATTGCTATATTAAGCCAGTTATCCAGAAAGTTTTTAAATATATTACCTGTAGCTATTTCCAAATTATCTGTGTTATTTTCCATTTTTTAGCACCTTCCTTAGATTCTTTTTTTAAATATTAAATGACCATCTTTATGGTTTTATAGATTTTTTTATAATTATTTAAAATTAGCTATAAAAATCTCTTATTTAAAATTTATGGTCAAACTTGACTGACTTAATTTAATTTCTATTCCTGAGCCCGCTGTAAATCTCTATAACTTTATCCTCACTATCATCATATACAGGTTTTATATGGCCTGTGTAATTTATTGCTGAAATATATGGAAACCCCTTGTCAATTACCACAATATTTATTGCCCCCTGCCGTTGAATAATAGATTTCCACCTGGATAGAGGGATTTGAAGCCAGTGCACCAGCAGAGAAAGTATTACTCCTCCATGAGTTATTACTGCAACACTGCTGCCATCTCCATTCTCATTTACTATATTATCAATTTCAACTGTAGTCCTTCCCTCGAGCTTTTTAAAACTTTCTCCACCTGTCGGGGAATTATTATATGGATCACCAATCCAATTCTGATAATCGTCATGAAACATCCTGTTTATCTCGTCAAATTTCATTCCTTCCCATTTTCCAAAATTTATCTCTTTTAAATTTTCTCTGGCAATTATCTTTAAATTTTTGGTTTTGTTTATGATATTTGCTGTATCTATAGCCCGCCTTAACGGACTACTGTATATATTTGAAAAATCTACCTTTGAGAGGTACTTTGCAGCAAGCCTTGCCTGCTTGAAACCTACCCTGGTCAGTCCGATATCCATTTCTCCCTGATATCTTCCCTCCCTATTCCATAATGTTTGACCATGCCTGATTAAAAATAATTTTATGCCCATAAGATTCCTTCTCTTCTTCCTTTTTAAAGTTCTAAGAATTCAAATTGACCGATAGCATTTTTTCTTATATCAGAAGCCTGTGGGAAATCATATAGTATTTTCCCTTCTTTTACTGCATCTATGAAAATATCCTTATAAGTGCCATTGCACTCAACACATCTATAATCAGATACCTTCCTATCCTCTAAGATAATCCTGTCACTAAAGCAATTCTGGCATCTTATTACCTTCTTTGCCCCGGACATTTTTCCTCTTTTTGATATTTTCTTTCCTTCAATCTCTACAATGTCCAGTGAAAAATCCAGTACTTTTGCCCCGCTTATGGCTGTGCCAACTCCAAAGGCATCCACTATATCTCTCAACTTTAGAATATCTTCTTCATCCAGTCCCCCGCTTACAACAAGCTTTACATTCTCAAATCCTCTTATATCAAGTTCCCATCTTACTTCTTCTAAAATCTTTTTAAAATTCCCTCTTCTGGATGCAGGAGTATCTAATCTTATACCAAATAAAGCTTCTCCCAAACTTTCAGCAACCCTTATGGCTTCAAACTTCTCATCACCAAAGGTATCAATAAGAGAAATCCTTTTAATTTTTGGCTCAATTACCTGATTAAAAGCCTTGGTTGCTTCAACAGTATCGCCCATAATCAGAATCAGTGCATGAGGTATGGTTCCAACAGGTTCCTGGCGGGTAAGCTCTGCGCCAAGAGTGGTAGAGACCCCGTCAGCTCCGCCAATAAAAGCGCTTCTTTCGACCATGGGAGTTATGGCTGGATGCATTCTTCTGGCTCCGAAACTATATATTAATTTATCTCCGGCAGCCAGCTTGCATCTTGCTGCCTTTGTGGCTATACCGCTTGCCTGGCATAAAAACCCTAAAATAGCTGTCTCATATATTCCAAAATCCAGATATTTTCCTTCAATTACCATAACTGGTTGGAAATCCTTAAATACTGTTCCCTCAGGCATACATCTTATTGATATTTTATCAATATCCGAAAGAAGCTTCATAGTCTCTTCTATCCCCGCAAGAATCCCCCATCTATAGCCATCAGGAAAACCTTTTAAAAATATTTCAGCTTTCACTACAGGATTTTTACCAGCAGCTTTTAATATTTCTTCTGTTCTCTTAAAATATATATCTGTCAATCTGCCTTTTTTTATATCGTCAGCATTTGCTATATGGAACATTACATACTCCTTAAATTATATTTACCTTAAGCACATTCCGCATCTGATCAAGCGCAAATCTGTGGTCTCTTTTATTTAAACCAATTACAGCATCTTTTACCACATCAACCCTGTAACTTCTCATAACCGCATCAGATACGGTATAAAAAACACATATATTTGTAACATCCCCGGTGACTATTAATTTATTCACCGATAATTTTTTTAATATCTCATCTAGATCTGTATTAAAAAAACCTGAGAAGGAGCTCTTTCTTACAATAATATCATTACCCTGTGGTTTTAGTTCTTCAATTATTTTTGATCCTTCTGTATTTCTTATAGCGTGCGGAGGAAACATTTCAAACTCCCTGTCATCTTTATCGTGACTATCGCACAAATATATTACCGGATAACCTTCACTTCTGGCTTTTTCCATTTCTCTCTTTATTGGACCAATAATTCTTTCAATTTTAGGAACTTTTAGCGGCGCTCCATCCAATACAAAATCATTCAGCATATCTATTATAAGTAAAGCTTTATAACCAATCACATTGCCTCCTCAGCAAAATTTTAAAAATAATTCTTTCATGAACACTAATGATTGCCACTTTGTGTCAGCCGCCCTGTATCCTCATATATAAATGCATTGGCTCCTGCGGTGTTTTCCCTGGTAATAGTAAATATTATAATAATGATACCATCTAAAAGCTAAATTTTGTAATATTTTATGTTTACAGAATTTATATATTGTTTTTTTGTCTCCCTATCTATAGAATTATAAAAGATAAAATCAATTTATTAAAAAATACGAGCTTCAGGAATAAAAATGAAAAAAAACAAAATAAATACAAAAAAGTTTCTTATCATCAGTATAATATCAATGTTAACCATATTTCTCATGATATCACTGACTTCCTGCACCCGGAAGGTATCTTTATATTTTGCAGTATCTACTGATACCGATTTTTACCTCACAGAAGAAACAAGAGAAATCCCGGTAAGTAAAGAGCTGTATAAAAATATAGTAGAGGAACTGATAAAAGGGCCGCAGAGCGACCAGCTTTCCCCCACTATTCCTTCCAATGTCAAAGTTAATTCGGTAAAAATATCCGACAATACCGCTACAGTGGACTTCAGCAAAGAAATTATAACCAATAACCAGGAAATACCTCACAGCTCTACTACAGAAGTTCTGGCCATTTACTCTATTGTAAATACACTTACCGAGTTTGAAGAAATAAAAAAGGTAAAAATAACTATCGAAGGCAAAGATAGTGGACAAGTAGATGGGCTTTATATAGAAGATTTCTGGGGACATGTAGGTATTTATGAGGAATTTACCAGAAATGAAGATATTATAAAGAGCTAATAACTGGGAGGCAGCAGCCGGCATTAATATGACATAGGATATCAAAAGCACAGATAACCTTGATATATTAAAAAATAAAATAAATGATATTTCAGCCTTTTTTAAAAATACTCTATCCTCTACAGATAAAAGACCTCTGGTTGGCTGGTTCTACACCTATACCCCGGAAGAACTTATTGTTGCCGGAGGTTTTATCCCTGTAAGAATCTTCGGAAGGAAAAAAATAATTAAATCCGAAAGTTACTTTCCTATAAATTTCTGCTCTTATATTAAATCAAGCTGGGAGAGCTTACTTTCCAGCGCTGACAATTTAAAAGCAGTGATATTCACCAACTCCTGCGATGGGATGAGGAGGTTTTTTGATACTGCAAATAAATATCTTAAAGATACTCCTTCTTATCTGCTGGATGTTCCCCACTTGAGAGAAGCAGGCTCTATAGATTTTTTTGCAAATAATTTAAATAATATGAAAAGATTCATTGAAAATTTAAATGGTAAAAAAATAAGCAGAAGAGAAATAAAAAATGCAATAATTCTTATCAACAAGAAAAGAAGGCTCCTGAAAAAATACAGTCAGATTTCTACTAAATTACCAGAGATTATAAGCATATCTTCTTATTTTAAAGTTATGGAGCTGTCTATGATCTCGGCACCCGAAATCTTTACAGATGATCTGGAAAGATACCTAAAATTCATCATGGAAGCCGATGCAGAAAATATGACTAATCTGCAGCCAAATTACAAAAACACCCCCGCTATTATGATTATTGGTAATTTTGTCACCGAAGAAAAATTATGGGGTATGCTATCTACAATGAATCTCAAACTGGCTTCTGACGACCTCTGCATTTCAAGCAGATATTTTGAAAAACAGATAGAGCTGGGTGATTATTCTGGTGATTATGATTTTCTCAATCTTATTGCTGAAAGATATTTAAATAAGCCCCAGTGTATGAGAATGGCCGACTCTGGATTGAAATTAAAGGAGATTGAGAATAATATAATTAAAAATAATATAGAAGGTGTAATATTTATAAGCTTGAAATTCTGTGATACCATGCTCTATTCCTTTCCCCTGCTGAAGCAGAAATTAAACGACCTTGGGATTCCAGCTTTATATCTTGAGATAGAATATAATAATTTTTCAGAAGGCCAGTTAAAAACAAGGGTGCAGGCTTTTCTGGAAATGCTATAAATATAATTATTAAAAATGGGTATAAAAGACAAACTAAAAACCGGGGTACAGAGAAATTTAAATCAAAAGTATATCAGGAGGCTCCTGGACATTATCTCAAAAAAGCCTGTGCTTTACGCTTACGGAAGCACATTTTCCTCTTTATCTGATAAATACCTGAACATTTTTACCATAGAAAGCCTAAGAAATGCTTATTCTGACAATAACCATCCCGTAGGTTATGGATCTCTTTTTTTACCCTACGAGATGTTCCATGCGCTGGGAATCACACCGTTCCTGCCGGAAGTTATGGCTGGATTTACAGCAGGTTTGGGACTGGCAACACCCAGACACTTAAAGAATCCTCTTCAAACTGGTACTTACAGGACCTGTGTACATTTCATAGAAGTGCATCCGGTGCAGTGGAACTTGATGTATTTCCAAAGCCGGATTTTATCATCACTACCAATCTGGCCTGCGATGCCGCGCAAAAATCATTTTATATACACTCGGTAAAATATAATATTGAAAAAAATTTCTATCTGATTGATGTACCTTACGAATATTCAAAGGAATCCATCTCGTATCTGACCGGACAGATAAAAAATATCTGTATGGATATAAGTTCCAAATCAGGTATGAAACTTGACACTTCTAAATTTAAGGAAGTCATCAATCTCTCAAATGAATTTAGAAAATGGGCAATCAAAGTTAACAACTTAAGAAAAACTCTTACAAGCTATCCCCCTTATTATAATGGTCTTAATTTTATTTTACCTTTCCACGGTCTTGCAGGAACCAGAGAAGCTGTCGTTCTTTATACTCAAATGTATAAGGAACTAAAAAAATATTTAGATAAAGAGGAGAAAGAAAAATCAGGTAAAAATAAATCACTAAAAAGAATTCTGTGGCTGCACCTGAAACCTTACTATAAAAATGAAATATTTAATATACTGGAAAGGGAGAACTGCAGAGTGGTATTTGAAGAAATAAATTATATTTACTGGCCTGAACTTGACCCTGAAAGACCTTTTGAAAGCCTGGCTAAAAAGATGCTTTCCCATTTTCTAGCGGGCAGGATTGATAACAGGATCAATGTAATTCTTAAGGCTGCCAGGGATTATAAGATTGATGGAGCCATTTTATTTTCTCACTGGGGATGCAGACAGAACAATGGTGGGGCAAGAATTATCAAGGATAGCTTAAATAAGGTTAATATTCCCACTCTGGTTTTAGACGGGGATTGTGTGGATCAAAATAATTCATCACAGGGACAGGTAAAAACCAGATTGCAGGGATTTGTAGAAATTTTAAACTCTTAAAAAAATAGAAGAAAGGAAAAAGACGTATACTTGTGGAATTGATGTAGGTTCAGTTTCAACCAAGGTAGTAATACTGGGTAAAAAAGATAATAAAATTGCATCTTATGTAATCACCCCCACTGGTTCTGACGGTAAAAATGCTGCTATAAAAGCCCTTGATGATTCTTTAAAGAAGGCTGGCCTGACAGATAATGAGATTGAAGCTACTGTTGGCACCGGTTACGGTAGAATAAATATTCCTTTTGCGGATCAAAATATAACCGAGATAAGTTGCCATGCCCGGGGAGCCATATCTTTATTTCCGGATTTAAAAACAGTAATAGATATCGGGGGTCAGGACAGTAAGGTCATAAAACTTAAAGATGGAAAGCCCATTGACTTTCTGATGAATGATAAATGTGCGGCAGGAACTGGCAGATTTCTGGAAGTTATGGCAAGAGCAATGGAAATAAATATTGAGCAATTTGCTCCTATTTTTATTAAAACCAATGATAAAGTCAATATAACCTCTACCTGCACTGTATTTGCCGAATCTGAAATAGTTTCACTAATCGGACAGGGTATAGATAAAAATAAAATTATAAAAGGCCTTATTTATTCTATTGCAGATAAAATAACTTCGATGGTTGAAAGAGTGGGGCTTGATGAACCGGTCTGTATGACTGGAGGAGTCGCTAAGAATCTGGGTGTAGTCAAAGCGCTGGAAGAAAATTTAGGAATAAAAATAATTATTCCGGATGAACCACAAATAACCGGGGCACTGGGAGCAGCATATCTAGCTCAAAACCTTCATTAACTTTTTCAGGTGATAAATTTCATCTTCCCTGCTTGAGATTTTACCATCCAGCTTCATTTCAAAAAGCTTTCCCAGAACATCTCTAAATTTATCCGACGGTCTGTAGCCCATATCTTTTAATGTCGGTCTCTTCTCTGTTATCTTCATTTTGGATTACAATTTCAATTTTACCATCATTCATCAATAAACCAATTGTATTATCAGTTTTTCAGGCAATTTGTAATCCTAACTTTTGATGATAATATTCAAATCCCTTTTTCAAACGATCCCTGTTGGCTTTTCTTTTTTCAAAATATCTTTCACATTAGCCATGTCCACACTTTCATTTTTTTATTGATTTCGTCTAACGGCAGGCATCACCTGCAGCGAATGTAATAGCGTAAACCTTTCACTTTTCACTAATGCTCCCCAAACCCCAAAAACCTCAAATCATGCAACTGCGTTCGCCGTTAGGTGTATGCGATGGTTAGCTGGTTTATTTTATATTTTATGAAATAACAACTCAATCTATGAAAACGTTAAATTTATTTTTATTTGCAACTATACAATCGGCAATTGATTTTCCAACAATCTCAAAATAATTAACCCCACTGCGATCACAAAAGTATTCATGACTTTGAACAAACTTTCCTCCTGCAATACTTCGATGCAGAAGGGGAATTAAATTAGTGGTATTTGAATCAAAGTTGTTTATTCTTCTTCTAAATTCAGCACCTAAATTTTTAGCTCCCCAATAGATATATCTTTTATTTGAATTCTCAAATAATGCACGTTTGGCAAACTCAAATGAAAATGATCCAAAGCTGAAAATGAAAATTGGATTATATTTTATTATAGATTCACTTAGAGTATTTACTTTATGCGTAACTTCTCTCGACCAGTTTAAGATATTCGATTTTGGTTTAAATCTTGCATCTTCGATAGCATTTCTGATATATATAGATTTTGTATTAATTCTATTTTTGCACTTAATGAAAATTTGTTCTTGTATTATGTCGATGATTGGTGTCCAAATATTGTGAATTATTGGATGCCGACTGTCAAAAGGAACTTTTAAGATATTTTCCCAATTTTTAGGATTGGAGTCACCAAGCAACCAGATTGGAAATTTGATTTCACCTATTTCTTTCTTCAATAGTTTCCTCCCACTTATTTATTATACCAGCTAACGGTCGGGCTTAGCGGCAGCGGCGTGACCGGCAAGACTTCTTCGCCCAAATTCTACTCCATTTGCTCGCGGCTCGTACCTGTAGCGGCGAAGCCGCTGTCCGCTACAGCCGATGTTGGGTGCTTCTTCTTTCTTTTTCTCCAAGCATTATTTTGAGCGAATCACTTATAAATGAGTATAAGTAGTCAATCGCAGTGTCTACTATTTCAAAGCACGCTTCAAGATATTTCTTTGTAACTCTTTTTCTACTAAAGTCATTTACATATCTGATAGGATGAATCAGGTTGCGAATCTGCCGAACCACTTCAACATAATCTCCTATCTTAGCATGGACGCTACTCCACTCCTCCTCGGGGGATAATCCCGAAGGCAACCAATTCAATTCTCTTGCCACTGCCAACAAATCCATAAATGTCCATCTGTCTAAGCGTTTTATCTTGCCATCCTTTTTTGGAGCACATTTTGCAGATGCAACAATCTCTGGAAAGCAATTTGCCGTTGAAAGTAATATTGCCTCCATTGCCGCTCCCATTAAGACGCAACCCGATAAATATGCCTTTGCGCCAAAGCATTTCTCTGCTTCTCGCTTATATTGGGTCACAAGGCGTAGAATTTCTTTTTCCTGTTCTGTTGATAATGCAAAATCTTCCATAGCTACAGGTTTGTCTATCATATTAGCGCTCAACGCTGCTAATCAGCCGCGCGGCTTTTTGTGTCGGCTGAATTAGCTTTGTTGGGCAGATTTTGAATTATGAAAAACCCACAGTCATATCTTTTAAAAGTTCGAAATATACCTGTAATTTATACTTACTAGGATCTGCCCTATCATTATTTAGTAAAAATTCTCCAGGGCAAGGAACAGATAAAGGTACTGTTCCATAATACTTTCTTAAAACCGATTTGTAACCGTCAAAAGACTCTTTCGAGTCATGTGCGATATGATTTCGTATTTTTCTAAAATCCTGTAAAGTTTCACGATTAGAAGACAGAGGTAACTTTATTGGATAACCGTCCTTTAAATATGTTTCAGCTCTTTCTATTACAATGTCGGGATCCCCCCAATCTAAAAAGCGTAGTTGCGATTTTATCAGTGTCTCAGCATGCAAAAAACTTTTAGGCTTCAAATATGATGAGGCCTTTTTTCCTGAATCTGATCGTTTACCGAGACAATAGAGTAAGAAGATATCTCTAACGACTTTCTCATAAGATCTGAATGCTCTGAAAAATATTGACTCTGTTAAAAAATGAAGCTGGTTTTTGGAAAAAGAGTCAATCGATGAAGAAAACTTGCGTTGGTTTTCACTGTCAAACCTATCAAGCCGCGATATTTCAGAATTAAAATCCCTAGTGACAACGGATATTTTTCTTCTAAATATTGGCATGTTTAACTTATTGCGGATTTAATTGCTTTACATACGAAGTTAGCACGGCCAATTCTTGCAGCAGTGTCAGTGGTTCTTCTTCTCGAAAAATCGATAAATTTGCTGAACTCTGATGGAATCTCATCTCTAAAAGACTTGTCTGTGTAACTATCATATTTAAGACTAATTTCGTTAAGTATAATTCGAAGCTTACCAACAACCTGAGGTTTCAGGGGAATCCTAAATTCATGCTTCAATCCACCTAAGCCATACAGAAAATGACCTATTACTGCGAATAATGTATAAAATAAGTGAACGCGTGACCAATTTGTCGTAGAAATTTCATCTACCGGATATATTTCACCTATATAGCTCATTATTTGATCAAATTTTTCGCTGCTATTTTTAAGATCACCAATTTCCTCCTCATACTTTTTATAATATTGTTCAGTATTTTTGTTTGTTTGAACACCACCTATTAAACAAACAAAAAGCTCTGCTGCAAGCTCGGCTTCTGCCATTCTTGTGATCTGACTTTTTTTTAAAATTTTGCTGTCTATGAAATACCTTACATATTTGAGGCCGTACCTATATACATATTGTTTGAAATAGCCTATATATTTAGCATTACGTTTTTCTTGGGTGTTTAGGGAAACTGTGTATGTATTTATTCTTGCAAAAATATCTAACATGAACTCGTACGACATGTCGAAAAGCAGATCTACACCCAATTCATATTTTAAAAATTCATTTTTAATATCTTCTGGGAGCATTTCATATGTGTAACCTGCATATTCTTCATTATGTGCTTTAGATATTTTGAAATCTCCGTTGTAGAATTCCAAAATTGCCCTCAACCTTTGTTGACCATCTACAACTGTCCTTTTCTGTCTTGTGCCTATTAGCTTTTGAGTAATCAGTATCTTAGGAATTGGCCTTCCCCTAATAACTGTGTCAATCAAGTATGATTTTGCACTCTGCGACCAAACTGAACGTCTTTGAAAGTCTGGGGATAGCTCTAATAAATCATTATTATACCATTCAATGAAATCAGAAATTGAATATGATCTTGTATCAAAATTCTTCATTAATTATCTCCCCTATAATATTCTTTATGCCCAACATATTATTATATAGAATACTATAATACACGTATTATTTATTTTATAAAATAAATTTTTCTTAATTTTTAGAAATAATCCTTTTCAAAATAAAGATTATTCAATAATATGGGTCGTATTTCACAATGTTTTTGCGTAAAAATCCGAAATATCAGGATTGGCAGATAAACCAGGCAATTGATTCAATAAACTTGTTTTTTACTTCGGTGCAAGAGAAGAAAAAAAATTCTTTTATTATAATAGAAACTTGCTGAAAAAATTAAGCAGGATTACCTGAGGTATACCAAGACTGTATTATACAAAATCTGTAAGTAAAGAATAACCGTGGCGCTGGGAGCGGCATATCTAGTTCAGAACCTTCATTAACTTTTTTAAGTTGTAAATTTCATCTTCCCTGCTTGAGATTTTACCATCCAGCTTCATTTCAAAAAGCTTTCCCAGAACATCTCTAAATTTCTCCGACGGTCTGTAGCCCATATCTTTTAATGTTTCTCCGTTGATCTCCACCAATCATCAGCAATTACGTATAATGTTTCCGCTGTAAAAGAAGTTCTGCGGAGTAAAATTTGGACGAAATGAAATGAAGTCTTTTACAGCATGTTAGATCAATTTGTTGACATTCCTTAAACATGCACCTTACTTTGTTCTTAATAAGACTGAATATATCTATCTTTCCCTTGGACGTTCTCTCCAGCGTTCTCGCATTCTTTCCAGGTAAACTAGAGTAACATCTTTAAGCACATATTTATAGGGAGGACCTTTAAAAGCCTCTATTATTTTCGATTCTCCTCTCCATCCGAAATGATCCTGCAGAATCTTAATCATTTGTTTTTGACCTATCTGTACAGGATACCTCTTTCCTACAATTGGTATAAAGAACTCCTCTGAGTCGACCACCTTACTTATCGAGTCATTGTCTGGGCCAAATGGCTCATAACGTGAAAGGATATTGCTCAAATGGTTAAAATTAACAAGAAAATTCCGTGGACGTCTGGGACTACGGTCAGGATCTAATAATGGCTGGGCTAAGGCTGTACATATGCTTCCTCGCATTTCTCTAAAAACTCCCTTAACTATAGGCGATGAGAGAGGTTCACCTGTCGGTAAGATTCCTACAATTCTCTCCGCCATACTATCCAATTTTACTAATTCTCCTTCGAGGTGAGCAACCTTCGCAAATTTTAGGACATCAAAGATTTTACGAATTTCATCTAGATTCCTCCCTTTCAGCTCTTCAATTTCTCTTTGCGGTATCAAGGTTCCTACGTAATCTGTAAATGATTTATGGATAATTTCCCAAGCTGTATTAAAATATCGCGAAACCATACGGTCTCTTTCAAACGTGAATTCAATTTCTGGAATAAAGTTTCTAATCTGGTCTTCCACTTGCCCCGTTGAGTAAGCTTCCGTGATTTCCTCTGTCTGAAATATTGTTATTCGACACAATTCACAAATCTTGCTTGCTGTGTCCACCTCAATAATATCATGACATAATCTACATCTTATTTTTTGTCTTCTTCCCATCTTTTGACCTTCTTCTCACTTGTATCTCTCCTCCAGCCTTCTCGGAGAGCTTCGTTACAATAACGTATAAGTTCTCCTCTTTTGCCATTTGGCTAAGGTAATCCAGAATTCTTTCCTTTCGTTCGCTGTCATAATTAACCACTACTTCATCAACTATGAAGAAAGGAATGTTAGGAAGATATGTCTTCTTCAGCGTGATTTGAAGCACTACAGCAATTGAGTATTTCTCAGATGTACTAAGTGATTCAAGGGGCTGTCGGACAAATCCTGACCTGAAAACCTTCAATTGCTTGTCGTCTTTATCGAGGGCAATTTGATCGAATTCGGTAAACCCCAGTTCGGTTATAACCTTCTTTACGTTATTATTAAATGTGACTATTGCTTGCACTTCGTGTTCATGCTGTCTCTGATCAAAGTATTCCCTTATTTCCATAAGCCTACTCTTATACTTTTTCCGCCGTTCCTGAGCACTAATTAGCGAGGTCCTCGTGCCATCCTCCTCCTCCCAAAATGAATCTTCTTGTATCTTTCTCATCTCCTCCGCGATGGCTTTATTTATTCTTCCAAGCTCCACTTCAATCTTTTTGAGAGCTTCGTATGATTCTTTATCCCACACTTCGGTTTCCCTCTCCAGCCCTGTTCTCTCTTCAGTAAGGGTTATCTGATCCCTTTTCAGCCCTTCGAGTGTCTGTTCTAACCCTTTTAACGTTCTCTCTTCTCTAGACTTTTTAGATGTTAAGTCTCTCCCTTCATTTGTCAGATTCAGTTTAATATTATTATACTTATCAAACTTTTGTCTCTCAGTAGCCTCCTTTTGCAGCCAACGTATTCTTTCGCTGCTCAGCGCGTGGATATTCTTCTCAATTTTTTTAATTTCAGGCTCTATCTCGGACGCCTTATCTTCCAAGAAGTTTATCGTGATAGTTGAGATTTCACAGACTGGGCATATACCCTCCTTTTCTCCACGCTGGACCAAAACGCTCTTAGCGTCTAAAAAAGTTGTCCTTTTCCTATTAAGCACATCCATCTGTAACCGTAACTTCGCTATTTCCTTATCTATTCGGGACACATTCTGAACGACTTCTTTCCGTATTATCTCTAGATCGATCTCCTGCATTTGTTGTTCTATTTCAAGCATGTTTTTTGCATTGCTTTCGAGTCGTGATTCAAAATGCTTGATTTCTTGTTTCGACTTTTCTTTACCAGCCTGATATTCTATGAGCCTTTGGCTTTTTGAATCCAGTTGCCTATCAAGGTCTTTCATTCTTTCAATATGTTGCCGTTTCTTCTCATCAAGCTGCTTTGCAAATTCTTCTCTGCTTCTCTCTAATTTTACCTTTTCATCCTTCCTCTCCTGGAGTTTCTTGTTTTTCTCAGCTAATCTCTCCTGCCTTCTTAAAATGGCAGTGGCCGTTGACTCCACTTCAGATAACCGCGCACTAACTACTTCCTTACATGTAGCATACCGATCAGCATAAGAGAGACGTCGAGGGACCCATGAAAAATCAGGGTTTCCTTCTACTAATTGACGTATACTTCTGGTCTCTTGAGTTAGCATACCAGCCAAGATAAACCTCTCATCCCCATTTGATGGAATCTTAGCTATAGAACCATCGCTCCGCATTCTCCACTCTTCAACTTGTCCATTGTATTGCAACTGAACCCATGCGTCCTTCGCATAAATATTTTTCAAGCTTTCACGCAGTAAACCTTGATTACGAGCCTCATTAATTATCTCATCATGGGTGATAGGCATGCTTAAAACCCCTGCTAATCCACGCGTCAGAGTCGTTTTACCCATAGCATTTGGCGCTTCAACTTCGTTTACGACCCCTCTTCCGAATTCGAAACTTCTAATTCCTTTGAAGCCGCCAACATTCTCAAGTTTAAGTTGTGCACTCATGACTTCTTCCCTCCTCAGCGATAATTTGTTCCAGCATCTTGTCCAAATATTTTTGTAATTCTTTCTGTCTATTTCTTCGGTCTACATTTTCACTGATTATTTGTTCAAGCCTAGCTCTTTCTTCCTCCTTTAACATTTAAAATACCTTCCTTTCGTTTGCTAATTTAGTTTTTAGCATGAGCGTTTTCACCAACGCACCTTGATAGTAAATTTCTAACAGACTATTATTAACCTTTAGATCAACTTTTTCTCCACGCAAATGGGTTGTAACAAAATATCTATGACCCTGAAATTGAATGCGACCCTCCGGAGTTATCCTGCGTGCCATTTTTTCTGTGGCTCTTTCCAAACCTTTGAGTTCTATCCAATCGGCTTTCATAAAATCACATTTCCAACCTTTATATCCCTGAATTTCCTTGTTTATATTTAATAATATAGTTTTCATCTGTCCTATTGAACTGAATTTAATCAATGCAACAAAACCAATCGACTTCTGTAAATGAGCAATGGTTTTCATCTCAGCGACAAAGACTTTTTCAAATGAGTATTTTGACATATTTGAGTGAAACCATTTATGAACTTCATCTATTTCCGGCGCATCTATGGTCAGCAATGCATAGGGCTTTTTCTGTATTGTTTCAACCGGCAGTTCTTTTATTCTTTTCTCTACCACGCTTTTCTCTCCACGCATTGCATTATAACCTCTCGCTCCATATCTCTAATTGTTGGCAATTTATTTTCTTTTAGCTTTTCTTCAACCGCTTTCAGTATCTCCACCTGCATACGTTCGGAAACTCCAGCATCCCATAACAATCGTTTTGCTATTTCGAACAGAGATTCTCTCTTAGGAGGCTTGAATTTTATAGAATAAAGCCTATCCCTCAAGGCGTCATCCACCAGTTCTGGTTTATTTGTAGTTGCAAAGACAAATATCTTACTCGCATCGACTCTGTCAAGTTCATGAAAGAGAACAGCATTTATTGAATAATGCCATTCCTTCGCAATTTCGGAGGTTCTAGCAAGCATTAGCGATTCAATATCATCAAAAAGTACTATCACCCTAGGGTCAGCGATTTTTCCGTATTTAGAACCTCCTTCCTCAAGAAAGTTATAAAAGGAAAAAACAGCCTGTAAAGTACTCTCTGCATCTCCCCATTTTGGAGTGGCTATAGTAGAACCGTCAATGAACAGAAAAAACCTTTCGGACCCCTTGTTATATGAATTTATATTGCTTTTCCCCATGGCGATCTGATAGGCTTCCTTATCATCAGTTGTCTTAAACCGTGAAGTTGGTTCAATGTCTATTACACCCCTTGCAATTTGTCTAACCAACTCAGTTTTTCCTGTTCCAGGAACTCCCTCAAATAGAAACCCCTTGAGCAGTGAACGTCGCCCAACACCTTTAGTGAAAAATGCTTTCAACACATTTAAACATTTGTCATAAGTCCGCTTATTGTCAGGAATTATCTCTACTGGCGTAATTTCTGAAACGGGTATACAAGAATAAATTAGCTTTTTCCGTGCATTAAAATTATCTTCTAACATTCTTTTACCCTCTTTTTGATTCTGTAGTGAAGGTGGCGACGACTAACGCCACAATCATAACGACATTGATTACCCTTTTTATTGTTGTTCTCTTTCCTTTCCTTATTTTCCACATCTTCCATTTTAGGGATAATTGCTCCCTTTACAAGCACTTCGTCAATCTTTGCTTCTAAACTACTATTGACAGCAATTTCATCTAACTACAAATAGACACATTACTGCGTTTATCCTACCAAAATGACATAATATCCGCAAGGTATCTTCTGCCCATCATGTCACCAAAAAAGGGTTGTGGAATTTAGAGAATAGCTGTGCAGTAATGTATTGAAGAATATACTCCACAGACATTTTGTATTTTATGAAATTTTTCTGCCTGTCCTAATAATTCCACAAGCAAAGGGGTTGGAATCGTTGACTCAAGTTTATCAGTTAGAGGCTATTTTAACCACCAAAAACCCTTAAAAACCCTATAAAATGGGCATTCTTGATTTTAACACCCTAAAATTGTAGTGGCAATATATATTAAATATATTTGATATATACTTGTATTATAATAGATATGGTAGTATAATTTACTCATGTTTGTTAAGATTACAAAATCAGGTAATCATAAATACTGCCAAATGGTAAGATCCTACAGAGAAGGCGGTAAAATAAAACACACTGTACTATTTAATCTTGGAAGACTGGATAGTATCGAGGGCAATCCAAGCTTTCAAAACCTGGCCTTTAGGTTGCTTGAAATATCAAAAGCAAAAAGTTATGCAAACTTAGATGATATATCAGAAGCAGAAATATCAAACTGGGGATATATTGTATATAAAAGGATCTGGGAACAGTTTGGACTGGACAGTATCTTAGCTAAGATTAAAAAGAAGGGTAAAACCCAGTTTGATCTATCTAAAAGTTCTTTTTTAATGGCGGCAAGCCACCTTCTGGCCCCCAAAAGCAAACTTGCTACCTACGCAGGCCAGGATAACTATACCAACCTTCCTACGGTAGGCTTAAATGAGCTATACCGCTCACTTGATATCCTGGCAAAACATAAAGAGCACCTAGAAGAAGGGATGTATCTGGTAAATAGAAATTTATTTAATATGGAAGTTGATGTTGTATTTTATGATGTAACCACTTTTTCTTTTTCAAGTGTAAAGGCAGACACCTTAAAGGACTTTGGTTTCTCAAAAGATGGAAAGCCAAATAAAGTACAGGTGGTACTTGGACTGCTTATTGACT
>Ga0210003_1000506_pt1 | contig 34821 bp, 35 predicted proteins | sample LantaG_FD_182804 | JGI IMG/M metagenome (GOLD analysis project Ga0210003, IMG submission 182804) | Deep subsurface microbial communities from Baltic Sea to uncover new lineages of life (NeLLi) - Landsort_02402 metaG (SPAdes) (version 2) | ecosystem: Environmental > Aquatic > Marine > Oceanic >...
ATAAAAGTGCGATGGGCTACCGGGAGGTCAACTGGTCGCTGCCCCGGGAAAGGCAGATTATTCTCGGCCGGCAGAACATTTTCGACGGCACCTGGAAGAAAACGCCGAGCATGGGCTGGATGTTCGTCCCGCTGGTTCAGTACCACGGGGGCGGAGCCGCCGCCACGCTCGAACCGCTATCCGAGCATCTCGACGCTTACGGTGCGCACCTTTCACAGAACTTCGGCTCGGGCGTCCAGGCTTGCTACCGCGGGTCGCGCTTGTATGACACCGAGCAGACAAAATCGCTGGTTAAAAAGTGGGTGGACTTTTACAAAGAGTACCGGGACATACTCGATTCGGACATCATTCACGTGCGCCGGCCCGATGGACGTGACATAGATTGTATTTTACATGTTAATCCGCAACTTAAGCACAAGGGCTTGGCCATGGTCTATAATCCCCTTGACCGCGCGGTAAAAAAACATTTGAAGCTTCCGCTGTACTATACGGGACTGACCAAAACGGCGAGTATCCGTCAGCAGCAGGGCGAGAGCAGCGAGTATGAACTTGACCGTCAATATAATGTCGAGATCCCGGTCGATATGGCCCAAGGAAGCATCACCTGGTTTGTTGTAGAATAAAGCCGGATATTATTCGAAGCTAAAGCCGGCGATTCGAAAGTCTTAGTATAACTTTCAGTCCTCGCCGGCTCCGATATCAATTGAATGTCGTAGTTTTGCGTATCTACAGTATTTCGTGCTTAATTATGGCACGGTAGATACCGTTGATTCGCTTGCCTTCTACGATTGAAGGAGCATATTTATCGTTTCTCGGCTGGAGCCGTACTTTGTCATTCGACTCGAAAAAGGCTCTCTTGAAGGTCGTCTCGTGCGGCATCGTGAAACGGATAAAGCAGTCATCGCCGCTGTGAACTTCTGTCGACGGCGAGAAAATCACGATATCTCCCTCGTGAAATTTCGGCTCCATCGAATCACCGACCACGCGGACGGCAAAGGCATTCGGATCATGCACATCCGGACAGCGGATATAGTCGTCGGCTATGCCCACGGGATAGTCCAGGTCGTTAAAATCTCTCGGATAACCGGCCGAGACTTTGTTGATCACCGGGACCAACCGCCCAGCGGACAAAGGAACCTTGTCTTGCTTCATTTTTAACTTTTTCTTGGAGACAAGCTTGCCGAGTTTGTTCGGGCTGACTTCCTTGTCAATTACATTCTTGACAATCTGCCGCCATTTCTGAACCTCCGCCTCAGCGGATTCATATTTCTGACGAATATCCGAAGGCATCCTTTCGAGATGGGCAATGTGCAGCAGCAGTCCCGGTTCAAACTCTAATACCTCTTCGAGCTTGTTCAGTAAGTCATCGCTCGGGGGATTTTTGACTTTACTGGTTTCAATTGTGGATAGATACGGTTTTGAAAATCCGATACGATTGCTGACCTCATCCAGTGTCAGCTTCATCTGTTCACGTCTTTCTCTTATAATTTGTCCAAGAGCCATATTTAATCCTCAAACTTTCGTCAACTTGCTAATCAATCTCTATTAACTCGTAGTTACTACTTCCAAGCCCGATACTTTCGCCGTGTGTGATTTGGCAACTTGTGTCAAGTTTAACATTGCCCAACAATCCAGCCAGTTTTTTACCGCTTTTGTTTTCCACCAGGTCCAGAGCAGCTTTATCGACGGCCACAGGGTCGGTCGAAGCGATTATGCCAATATCTCCGACTATTTTGCGCATATTCGGTGTATCAAAACAATCACAATCTTTGGTTATTGACAACAAAAAATTAAAAAATGTTGCTTTCTTTTCTTTGCCTTTTAGTGTTCCCAAAGCATGCTCGGCGATACTTTTCTGCAAAACATCCGTTTCCTGGCCCCAATTGCAAGCTACGGCGCCGAATCTGCACATCGCCATACATTCGGCGCAGCCGATGCACTTGTCCTGGTCGATATGTGCCTTGACATCGTCAAGTGTAATCGCATCAGCCGGGCAATGATCGTAACATACGCCGCACCGAGTGCAGTCTTTGCTGATTTTCAGCTTGAGGGCGGCATGCTGTTTCATTTTACCTTTTTTGCTCGCACAGCCCATTCCCAGCGTTTTCAGCGTAGCTCCGAGTCCCGCGGCGACGTGACCTGTAACATGAGCCACCGAGAGAATCGACTGACTTCTTGTAATATCGTACGCGATAAAGACCTCTTTGTTAATCTGGCCGTTGATTTTCACAACCGTCTCGGCCGTCCCAGCCAATCCGTCCGGCACAATAAACGGTATTCCTAATCCGTCCAGACTAAAACCATGCTCTGTAGCCAAAATCGTATGGTCGATGGCATTATGCCTTCGACCGACGTATAATGTTGTAGTATCTGTCACAAACGGCTTTGTATTCAATTCGATCAGTTCATCCACCAATCCCTGGATATACGGAGCTTTAATATATGTGTTGTTGCCGTCTTCACCGACGTGGACTTTAACAGCGGTGAAATCATTTTCGTCAAAGCAATCCGCGAAGCCGCCGGCCTTAAATAGCCTGCGGGCCTTTTCAGAAATCTTCTTGGGACCGTCGTCAACAGAAGCTTTAATCATATATACTTTAGAACCCATAAAAACACTCCTTGTTCTCAAAAAATGGCCCGCCATTTTACGAATATTCGGCCCGGCCGGGAAGCGCACTAATTATATTGTTTCTTCGCCGGGCTGCAAGTATAGCTCAAAAAAGTAAATGCTCGCAAATTATTTTTACGCCGATGCCTATAAGAACCAGCCCGCCGATAGCTTCGATTCTGTTCTCGAAAAAATGCCCGAACCTCTTGCCTATTAGAACTCCCGCATAGGAAAGTACGAATGTTATCAGGCCTATGATTATTGCCGCTAAGGCGATAGAGCTTGTGATAAGTGAAAGTGTAATGCCTATCGCCAGGGCGTCGATACTCGTCGCGACGGACAAAACCAGCAAAACGAAAATATTCGACGGGTCGGGATTTTTCTCGGCAGATTTGATTTTAAACGACTCGTAAATCATTTTGACGCCAACCGCCGCTAAAAGACCAAAGGCGACCCAATGATCATAATCTTGTATGTAATCTTTTAAAGTCAGCCCCGCCAGGGAACCTATCAGCGGCATAAAGGCCTGGAAGGCACCGAAGAAAAGTGCCATTCGCAAAGCGTGCTTTACATGCAGTTGTCTATACGTACTCCCGCTGACGATTGAGACCACAAAAGCATCCATTGCAAGCCCGACAGCTATGAATATGATTGTCATTAATTCCATAACACAACTTCAAAGCGAGACTGTATCTACTCGGCTTTAATTATGCCCTTTTCGGTCAGGTTTTCCTTAATTTTCTGGCCGGGCTTGACGACTAAAAACTCGCTTTGGTCCCACTGCCCATCGACGAACTTCTGCATAAGAGCCGGATTGCCCTTAAGCTCATCGTAGTTCCATTTGAGATATTCGGCACAGCGTTTCGTATAATCCTTGCATTCATTCGAGTTAGGAAAACCCCAGTCGATATACGTCGCCCAATTGTACTGTTTCATCCACCCTTGTTCCATTTCCATCAGATATTGAGCGTTATCGTCACTGTATTTTTCCTGATATTCCTTGAGCGTTGTTTCATAGCGTTCTTTGCCGGGCTGCTTGCCGGACTCGATCCAGCCGGCGCTGTACCAGTATACGCCGCGGTGGGAGTCGAAATATTCCTGGTATTTATCCTTCGAGCCAAGCAGGATTGTGACGCAGTCGTGGCCCCGCGGTACGACAATCGGGATTTTCGCCGATAAGCCGACAATGCCGTTGCTGCAAAGGCCATAGCCGAGCAGCGATGCGTCGTAGGGTCGTCCCTGAATATCGTGGGTATTATTCAGAGCTTTCTGTACTTCTTCGCGAAGCTTGTCCGGTTCATCGTGCAGGCCCTGCGGCATCAATACTGCATCAACAACATTTTTCGAGCGGGAGGCACAAAAATATGCCTCTCTCTGCATTACCTTACATAAAATAAATTGAAGTCTCATACGAAAATTCTTCGCCGGTTCAATTGCCCGGAACGGAATCGGTCCTTATGGATTACATGTTTTACAGGGTCTTTTCCCTGCTTTTATTGCTTCGTCTTTGCTCGTATAGCTTACGAGGTTTCCCTCCGAAATGTTCTTAGCCCAGCGACATTCCGGTTTGTGGAAGATAGCACTGGTCTTTGACGCCCAATATCCGGCGGCTGCCGATTCCTCGCCTGATTTGGCCTGATTCTCCGGGGCTGCCGGTGAATCGGATTCACTTATTTTGGCTTCTGAAGATTGTTTCGCGGCCGGATTGGTTGCTTTACATGCATGGATGAAGCCTTCAACCTGCTCCAGCACGACATCAGTGATTTTCTCAGGCATATTTTCCGCCGATACGGCCTGCAATGCCGGAGCCGACTGCCAGATGTCGGCCTTGAAAACCGGATTTCGTTCGTCTTTCAGGCAGACGGCCCTTGCCAGTGCCGTCCGAATATGGAATACTCGCTGCTGCGAATCTTCGAGACTGAGCGTGCTGATATAAATCCTCAACTCCGTGATGTTTAAAATGTTATCTGCCGTGGGTGTGTCTAATTCCATGCCGGCCCGGCGTAACTTTTCTTTGACATTTGTTTCGATCTGCTTGAAAACCAGCACATCTTTGTCCTGTTTTGCTCCATATCGCAACACAACGACATATAATTTATCAATCCCGTCGAGAGCCGGATGAGGCTGGTTGATTAACAGAGGTTTATCCCCGGAAAGAGATTGTTCTGCCTGGCACGGAACCGCAACGCAGAAACTCACGGCGGCGATAGCCAAAATGAGACAATACTTTTTGATTTTCATGTTTTCCCCTCTTTTCACCGCAATTGTGCCTGGGGTCGTGACTTTGGTACGATAAATGCAAAGATGTGGCTGAAGTTCCGATCTCAGCTTGCGTCTAATGCCTTACCTACCGCGTCCTTCATCTTCGCAAGACCGGTTTTCGCCACAGCCAGCGGATCCTGCTTCCAATAGGTTGGATTGAACAGTTCCAGCGACAGGAACGCCCGGCTGCCGTTGGCGTGCAGATCGCGGATGATTTGCGTCAGCGGGGCTATACCGTCCCCGGGATAGACACGGTCGCGATCGCTTATCGTATCTCTCGGTGGGTCGGCAGGATAGTCATTCATGTGAAAGATCTGGATGGCGTGGGCGCTTATTTGTTTCAGGCCGTTGAAATCGGAACCGCCTTTGTAGGTGTGATATACATCGGGCAGCAGGCACGCTTTCGGGTGGCCGCTCTCAATCACAACGAACATCCCCTGTCCCAACCGGTGCAGATTCTTCGACGAACCCCATAATTCAAGCTGTGGCACAACTCCCATTCGCTCGCCCAGTTCAAGCAGCGTGCGATAACGTTCGGCGGCCTTCATCAGGTCAAGCCCCGCCTCGCGTGTTGCACCGGCCGGAGGCGCAGCAATACGCTTGCCGCCGATTTGGGCCAGCACGTCCATATCCCGCTTGACTTGTTCGAGGCCTTTGGCACGCTGGGCGTCGTCGTCCACAATCCATTGAAAAAAGGAAATAGAACTCTCGACGGTCAGGCCAGAATCGCTGATTTTCCTGCGAATGTCCTTGAGATTGCCGCCGTCCCTGACATAACTGTGAATTTTTTCAACCCAGGGCTCGATCGCGTTATAGCCTGCCTGGGCGGTAATTTCGATCTCTTTTTCCAGGCTCAGCTTTTGTCCTCGAATCGTGCTGGTATTGAAACAGTAGCGAAACGGTAAATTTGATCCGGATTCGGCTTTGCTGTTATCACTGGATGCGAGGGCTTTGCTTCTGTTGGTCATGACGGCGCCGATCGCTGCACCGGTACCGGCTATGAATCGACGGCGGGAAAGACTGTTTTCTTTCATAATAATCTCCTGCTTTTGTAAAAAAAATCGCCTGGTTTTCTCCGGATTACGCAATAAGCGCAAAAGCTTTGGTCACGTCCATTCCTTCTTCAATACCCAGGGCTTTGGCTTTCGCGTTTGCTTTTGTAACCTTTCGATCACCAAATCGCTCCAGCGTTCCTATCGGGTTGTCCGGCGTGCTTTCCACTATCGCTGCGGCGGCGCCGTATCCTTCACAGGCGTCGATGTCTATCGCGGGGCAGGCTAAAAAACCCTTCGAGCCGGTCACCAGCAGGATATTAAAACCCGCCCATTTGGTTTGCACGCCTTCGACTGGGCCGTTTGGCGTCTGATATGTTTTCGTGTTAATTACCATGATTAATTATTCCTTTGTCATCCCTGAAAAGACGGGAATCTGCATCCAAAATGAATCAATCATACCGGCTTGCCGAGTTGTTCGGTAATTTCGGCCAGTTTCTCATCGAGCAGCTCTTTGCTCTTGGCTTCTATATTTAATCGCAGCAGCGGCTCGGTATTACTCGGCCTGCAATTAAACCACCAGTCTTTGTACACGATTGTCACGCCGTCCAGGCGGTCAATTTTCCCGTCGCTGTATCTTCTTGCCATCTCATCCATTTTAGCTTGCTTGTTTTCAACCGTAAAGTTCATCTCGCCGCTGCTGTGGTATCTTCGCAGCGGACTGATTAGCTCGCTTATCGGGATGTTTGCTTCGCTGACAATGTTTATTACGTGCACCAGTGTAATCATACCCGAGTCGGCATAGAAGTTGTCGCGATAATAGAAATGCCCCGAAAGTTCCCCGCCGAATACCGAGTGCGAATCCCGCAGGGCTTTCTTCATATACGCGTGTCCCACCCTTTCTCTTCGTGGCGTGCCGCCGTACTTTATGATTTCCTCGACGACGACTCTGCTGCTGCGCAAATCGTAAACAACCGTCGATTTCGGATCCTTCTCCATGAAATAGGGTACCATCAGAGCGGTCATCAGGTCGCAGCCGATAGTAACGCCTTTCTCGTCAACCATCATGAGCCTGTCGGCGTCACCGTCGAAGCATACGCCGAAATCACATTTGTTTTTCTTGACTGCCGCTTTTACTTCGGCCAGATATTTTTCGACCAGCGGATTCGGCTCGTGTTTGAATTTGCCGTTATGCTCGAAGTTAAGTTCGATTATTTCCACCGGCAGCTTGCCGAAAATAGCGGGAACCATCTTGCCCGCCATTCCATTGGAAGCATCGACGGCGATTTTCATTTTCCTTACATTCGACCTGAGAAACTTCAGTACGTGCTTTTTGTATTCCGCGGTCAAATCCCGGTTCTCTACCGAGCCGGTAGCGTTGCCTTTGGTGTGAAGCAGGGCCATCGCGATATGCTCTATATCTTTCAGGCCGGTATCACCGCCGATCGGCTTGGCGTCCAGACCGGATACCTTGAATCCGTTATATTTGGCCGGATTGTGAGAAGCAGTCACCTGAACGCCGCCGCATGTGCCAAGATGATTGATTGCGAAATACATCTGGGGCGTATCAATCATTCCTATATCTATGACATTTGCGCCTGTGGAGTTCATTCCTTCGATAAGGGCCCTGGCTATCCCTTCGCTGTGTGTTCTCATGTCGCGTCCGACGCACAGTGACTGAGAAGCAGCCTGGCCCCGCTCGTAACCGCGAAGAAGCGACCTCAAAAATCTGGCAGCAGCGCAGCCGATCTTCCACGCATCCTCCTCGTTAAGCTGCTCGGGATAAATACCTCTTATATCGTATGCCTTAAAAATACCGGGATTCATTTATTATACTCCATTAATTATGCGGGGATAAATTTTGACCCGCTTGACAATATACAGTCTTTCAAATCGTCCGATATGATACCAGATCATGCCCGGGATGCCAGCAAAAAGGTATGGAAGGCGGGATATTCTTAAACAGCGATGAAAATCAGGTAGAGACCGCCGAGCAGAACGAGGACGCCGCAGATTCTTTTGAGGATGACTGCACCTTTGGATTTCTCGTTCCAGTTCATATAGCGTTGGACAAGCTCGGTGCACGTGCCGGCAAAGACAATCACAGAGCAGTGGCCTATGCCATAGACGACAAGCAGGGCGATGCCGTAGGCCAGGTTTGTTGATGCGACTTTGAACGTAACACCGAGCATCGGGGCCATAAAGGCGAAAGTGCACGGCCCCAGTGCGATACCGAAGACAAGGCCCAGGATAAAGGCTGCCAGCAGGCCTTTGCGTTTCATGCCGACCTTACCCGGGCCGGAGAAGGGCATTGGGATTACATCCAGAAGATGCAGGCCGACGACGAAAAAGATGACAGCCACGAAGTAATTGCCGTACCGGCCGACATCGCCCATCATTCTGCTTAAAGCGGAAGTAATTGCCCCGATTGCGCCTATTGTAATGAGAATACCGATTGCGAAAAGTGTCGATGTGATGAAGGCCCGTTTAGCCGACATCTTTCCCTGTTGGCCGATAAAGCCGACGATAAGAGGAATGCTCGCCAGGTGACACGGGCTTAGAAGTATGCTCAGGATCCCCCAGATAAAGGCGGCGGCCAGAGCTATCGCGGCTGTGCCCTCTACGGCATGCGTCAGTGTTATAAAAAGTTTTTCCATTTGCTATTTACTCCCCATTTCAGATAGTTTTGCCTCGATCTGGTCCTGCGGGAAAAAACCGACGTGGCGGAAAAACTCTTTGCCGGTTTTATCGAAGAATATCTGGATGGGAATAGACTGCACGTCGTAGCGCGATGCGAGTATCGGTTCTTCTCCTACGTGAATAAAGAGCACGTTAACTTTGTCCTTGTATTTTTCACGCAGCGTCTCCAGTATCGGCGCCATCATATCGCACGGCACGCAGCCGGTGGAGCCAAAATCGACAAGGGACGCTCTGCCGCTCATGCGGGCTTTGTCGACGGGATTATCCTTTGCAAGAGCTGCCTGAACCTTCAGCCACGGGGTGGAGATTTCGATAGGCATTCTGCGGCCGATGGTCCGGATACGCTCGTTGACGAGTTCCTGTTGTTTCTGCTGGAGCAGGAATTGCCGGATTTGGGGCTTGATCTGCGCCAGAGTAGCGCCGCCGAACATTTCAGTATTGCCGTTGTAGAAAACGACGATTTCTTCATCGGTGACTTCCAACGTTTTCATTAAGCTGAGCAAATGATCCTGTATAATCGCCTGTTCGTTCTTTTGCGAAATGTCATCGCTATTTTTGGCTGCTGCCGCCCTCGCCTCGGACAGGAGCAACTTTAAGGTTGCCATTTTCTCCAGAATGAAAAGGGCATTTTTCCTGAGTGCCGGTTGCATTTTTTCGTCGGCCCCGGCGATTTCTTCGCTTAGCTCTTTGCCGTTAATAACGAGATTGCCGGCTTTGAGCAATGTTCCTTCCGGTAGCGTTGAAGGGGAGGCGAAGGCCAGTGCTCCCGTTGTCAGACCAGGATACAGGTCATCGACGAGCTGTTTTTTAGGCGAAGAGGGATTCGCCGTGATGTTTGTTTCGTTCGCCTGAAGGGGTATCGCCGAGACGACTAAAGAAAGGCACGCGATTGTAACAATACTGAAATTTTTCACTTTATGCTCCTCATATTTGGACTCCGCACAAAAAAGTTGGCGGGTCGGACAATATTATTTTGGGACACATTCGCCTATCTTGCAGGCCTTTTGAATCTGCTGGGGCGAGAGTTTCATCTTGTTGGCAAGGGCCTGGCTTATGCTTATCAGTCTGCCCGTCTCGTAAGGATTCTGCTCGACCCATTTTTCGAGGTTTTGAGCCGTGACAAAGAAACCCTGGTGAAAGCATCCGGCCGAACCCCATGTTCCATCGGGCTTCTGGCGCTGGCCGAACCACGCTACGGCACTTGACGGCTCCAGCGAAGCCATCTTGCCGTCCAGAGATTTGACGATGATTTCTTCGCCGGTCAGGCGGTCCTTTTCGTGGACTTCGATATCGTTGCCGGTTCTGGCAGCCACGCCCAGGGCGCAGTGCGAGCAGCAGCCCCATGTATGAAGTCCGCCGGCTATGACCCGTGCGGCGTCCTGCGGGTAGACCGACCGGTCGCAGAAGCCGCAGCGCGTAGTTAATTCCTTGTCCTGCAGAATCTCCCAGCCGATGATGCTGCCGGACGCGGATTTCTGCTCCGATTTGGCCTTTTCATTATCGGCAAAGGCTTTGATGACGGGCCTTCCGGTTTCGCCGTCCATATCGTATACGTACACGGCGCTGGCAGCCGGCATGAGTTCACCCGCGGCCCAGTCTGTCACGGAGACCTTTTTCTCAAAATCGGTTTTGTCTTCCGTCAGGCAGGAGTACATTATGAAATAGCAGTGGGGCGAGCACAGCCGGACCGGTCCTTTATCGGTCTGAACCGTTACGAGTGTTTTGGCATTGATATCGCCGTCGCACATGTAGCAGATTTGGTCTTTTGTGCGATTGTCGGCCTGGGCGGCTGCGAGCCGCTCGAAAGCGGGCGATTGTGAGACGGGCTTCGTCAGGTCAACGCCTAATTCCTTCCACTTGGCCAGAATATCCTCTTTGGAGAAGAATCCTTCGTGACGAAATCGCTCTTTACCTGAAGCATCGAAGAATATTTGTGTAGGTATAAGCTTAATATTATATTTCGGACCCTCATCCGGATTTTTCCAGACATCAATAAAGTCCACTATCAGCGTTCCCTCATATTCGCTCTTTAATTGCTCAAGAATCGGAGCCATCATCTTGCACGGTATGCACTTATCTGCACCCAGATCCACCATCCGTGGCAAACCTTTTGTAGACATGCCCTCAACTGCATTAACTCCTTCTGCGATGCCTGCTCCGGGCTTGGCCCTATTGTTCTGCTTAAGAGTAATCACAACAGCCACTGCAACAATTAAGACAATAACAATTACGATTTTTCCTGTTTTATTCATGATCGATACTCCTTTCTTTCGAAGCTCCGAAATTTACCTGACCTTACCGGCGGCAAATGTCATCACAAGTGCCGGGTAAGCTGCCTGCCTCTTTCGGGATAGAAAAGGCAACAGGCCTCAGATACTTCATTTGTCCTTCAGAAACGCGTTTATTTCATCCGTCACATACTCGGAAAATCCTTCGGGATCATCGATAAGCTGCCATACCTTTTTAAGCTTTTTAGATTCGATATAATTGCCGTCGGCTATCTTTGCCACGACAAGAGTGTTTGTTTTGATGCCGAATTTCTCTGTTATTTTCTCATTATCACGATCATCCATGTTCAGCGGCATCCACTTGAGACTGCCGTCTGTTATCTGCTGTTGGAAATTGTCTTCGATGACTTGAGCGGCATTGGTTTCAACCGTAATACAGGAGAAGCACCGCCTCGTTCCATGGAAGTAATATACTATAACTGTCGGCTCGGCTTGCAGTCCATTTAGATCAGATGAGGCCGAGGCGTTATTTGCCTGAGGCTCCTGACAGCCGCAGCATGTCAGAATCAGGACGATAAAGATGCTTTGTATTAGCTTGAATAACATGGTTTTTATTAGTTCCTACGATACCATCATTTCTTTGCCCTTGGCCACGGCTTTCGCAATGTTTTCGTTATTGACGGTAGTATTTCCTTTTTTCAGTCCCAGATCTGTAACGCGAAAGTGGTCGAACTGTTTGAATCCAGCTTGCGGGAGGCAGTTCTTGATGCAATCCAGTTCGCAGCCGTCGATGGCGAGAATTTTCGAGGCCGCTTCCGTTTTTTTCATAATGCCCGGGATACCTCCTGCAATACCGGCCAGACAGAACATTTTCCCCTCGCCGTCCCGGGTCATATTCCGGGCTGCACGGTCGGAAATTTCACCGACGTCGGCTGCACCGGAACATGCAAATATCAGTTTCGGGCCGCCCACGCATTCATTTGTGTTCTTCTGATTCATGGCTTTCTCCCTGCAATAACGTCGAAATCACTTTTGGATTACGCTCGACTTATCCGAGCATCTGCTTAATTTCAGCGGACGACGGTACTTTGCCGACGACCTTAACTTCGCCGTCCACAACAAGGGCGGGCGTCATCATCACGCCGAACTTCATCATCTCATTGATGTCCGTTACCTTCTCGATTTCATATTCGATTTCCAGCTCTTTAGCTGCCGCTTCGGCGTTTTCGGCCAGTTTCTTACATTTCGGGCAGCCGGTGCCGAGAATTTGTATTTTTTTCATAATGTTTCCTTAGCAGACTAATCCGTGTTTATTTGCTCTGCTCCAAACCATCTTTGTGTTTTCAGGCATATCCGTACGAGCATCAGCATTACCGGCACTTCGATCAGCACCCCGACAACCGTTGCCAGAGCGGCGCCGGAGGACAAGCCGAATAGCATTGTCGAGGTGGCAATCGCTACTTCGAAGTGATTCGACGCTCCTATCATCGCGGATGGTGCCGCATCGCGATATTCGAGTTTCAGAATCTTTGCCAGCCCGTAACCGAGCCAGAAGATAAGATTGGTCTGGATGAACAGCGGTATCGCGATCCAGAGAATGGTCAGGGGATTCGAGAGAATTACTTCGCCCTTGAATGAAAACAGCAGGACCAGTGTCACGAGCAATGCGATAATTGTAAGGGGTGTGAGAATATGCAGGAATTTCTCTTTGAACCAGACTTCCCCTTTGGTCGCTATCATCCACTTTCGCGAGAAATATCCCGCCACCAGGGGCAGGGCGACGTAGATTGTGATTGACAGTAAGAGTGCCTGCCATGGGACCGGCAGCCGGCCGACGCCGAGTAAAAAGCCGCCGAGAAGCCCGTAAAGAAACAGCATCGTCAGAGAATTAATCGCTACCATTACAAGCGTATGTCCATCGTTGCCTTTAGCAAGATATCCCCAGACAAGAACCATCGCCGTGCAGGGGGCGATACCGAGCAGAATACAGCCGGCCAGGTAACTTCTCCAAAGAGGCACCTGGAGCATCTTGATACCTCCGGCTTCAATCACCGTTCCGGCTCCGTAGGTCGCTCCGACGGGCAGATCCAGACCGAACGGCATCTTTATCAGGTCAACCGCATCCGGGCCGATAAAGCCGTAAAATAAAGTGCCGAGAAAGAACAGCGATATCGCATACATAGTAAACGGCTTGATGGCCCAGTTTACGAAGAGAGTTAGTCCCACCGGTTTGATGCTTTTGCCCGCTTTGAGCACCTCGGTAAAATCAATTTTCACCATGATCGGGTACATCATGAAGAAAAGACATATCGCGATCGGGATAGACACGACGGGTGCATTATTTACATAAATGGCCAGGCCGTCGAGATAGGTGGCCACGCCGGGCGCAAATTTGCCCAGGACGATCCCGCCTGCGATGCACAACACGACCCAGAGCGTCAGGTACTTTTCAAATATATTCAGGCCTTTACCCTGCTTTTGAGATGAATTCTTTTCTGCCATATCTTGATTCTTTTAATCTGTTTTAGTCATTTAATCCTTTATCGCCGTGATATCGACACTAACGACATAATCTCCGATTTTTGTTCCTTCCGGCAGACATTCTTTGACCTGCGCGTAAAGCGGGTCCTGGCAATCGATCATCAAGTCGATGTTGATTGCTTTTTCCGCGATGCTGCCGATTTTCAGCTCGGCCTTTTGGATCATTTCTTTTGTCCTGTCTACCAGGACCGCCCCGGCGATGCAGCCGACCAGTGCCGCGACGGATTTCAATATGCTTTCGGGTATAGGTTTTTTCAGGGCGAGATCGGAAATGCACGCCTTACCGCCCGGTTTGAGCACGCGTGCAATCTCCAGCCAGACCTGCTGCTTGTCCGGCGACAAATTGATTACACAGTTCGAGATGACCACGTCCACGCTGCCGTCCGCGACGGGAAGATGCTCGATTTCGCCCAGGCGAAACTCGACGTTGGAAAGCCCTGTTTTCTCGGTAAATTTCGGGATGCCCGCCCTGGCCTTACCGAGCATTTCCGCCGTCATATCGACACCGATGGACCGGCCGCTGCTGCCGAGTTTTTTCGCCGCGACAAAGACATCAAATCCACCCCCGCTGCCGAGGTCCAGCACGACCTGTCCCGGCTTGAGATTTGCGATAGCGGTCGGATTGCCGCATGACAGGCCCATGTTCCCGCCTTCCGGCAGGACTTCGAGATCCTCGCCCGCATAGCCGATTCCCTCGGCGAGCTTGTCGGGTGACGATGAACCGCAGCAGCCTGAGCCGCCTTGTGCGATTTTCGTATATTCCTGACGGACGGTTTCCCTGATTTTTTCATTCGATTCGGACATTGCTTATACCTCGAATTTTATTCTGAAACTTCTTCAAGCAGTTTATCCATTTCGCCGGCAGCGCCTTTGCGGACCATCTTGCCGACCTCTAACGCCTGCTGAATTTCAGCTTCATCGATTTTCATTTCACGGGCTTTGGCCGTATGGTGCTTCACGCAGGGATGGCAATTCGCCGAGACAGAAGCACCAATGGCGATAAGCTCTTTCATGCGCTCATCAATCATTTTTAGTTTTCCTTAAGTAATGACTGTATATCGATAGTTTTTTGGGCTGATGCCCTTATGCACCAGCCATTCCGGAATTCACCATTAACGCCAGTTCGGCGACCCTGCGTCCAAGGTTGCCGGCCGTCTTGAGGCCGAAAGTGTCCGCTTCGATTCCGCCTTCGCCGCCGCTGACAAGGGTAGCGCCGAAATGGGCCGTGTCCTTGCCTTCGCTGACGCAGATCATGTCGTGGCAGAGCAGAACCGTTCGGACCGCCTGCTGCGTGATTTCCTGCCCGCCGTTACGCATACTCCCGACCGCCAGCGTGCCGCCGATACGGTTGCGAAAAATCCAGTTGTTAAAGCGAAACATACCGCAGCGGTCGAGGAAAGCCTTGCATTGAGCGGTCATCATTCCGAAATAGACCGGCGTGCCGATAATCATTCCGGCGACGTTTTTGTCTGCCAGGGTCGGGATCAACTGGGCGAAGTCATCTTCAATGCTGCATTTGAGTCCCTTTTTACATTCCATGCATGCATTGCAGCCCCGGATGTCCATGCCTCCAAGCTCGATTAGTTGTGTCTCAATCTTTGGACTTACCTCATGAGCGGCTTGTAAGCATGTCTCAAGGGCCTTGCTGGTCGTTTTGCCCTTGCGTGGGCTGCAATTTATGCCGAGAATTTTCACCTTTCCTGAACTCTGCCCGCTTGCGGAGGAGTCGCCGGCTGAAACAATACCCGCTCCAGCGGCGAGCCCCGTTGTCAGAAATCCTCTACGATCCATAATTATTTCTCCTTCATACTTGTCTTTCTCTCGCAACAAGATTTGCCGGAAATTGTCTCCGGCTTTTTAAGATTTTCAGCATTACCCCCAAAACGCTCCAAAAAATATTCCTGATATTGTCGCCATTACAATGACCAGTGTTACAAATACGACAGTTTTCTGTGTCCCCATTACCGAACGGATGACGAGCATGTTCGGCAGACTCAGGGCGGGCCCTGCAAGCAGCAACGCAAGTGCGGGGCCCTTGCCCATTCCGGCACCGATTAGTCCCTGCAGGATAGGCACTTCCGTTAGCGTTGCGAAGTACATGAACGCTCCTGCCACCGATGCGAAAAGGTTAGCCCATAACGAGTTGCCGCCGACGGCCTTTTCGACCCAGCCGGATGGAATCAGGCCCTCATGTCCGGGCCGGCCCAACAATGCCCCGGCAACAATTACGCCGAAGAACAAAAGCGGCAGAATCTGCTTGGCGAATGTCCATGTCGAGTCGAACCACTCCTGGGCTTCGCCCTTATTGGTAGCGGTCATCCACGACAGCCCGATTACGCCGGCCGTGAACGGAATCATGACCATCATGCCTTCCATCGGCAGGGCGATTGCTAAAATAACAACCGGAACAGCGGCGACAACGACCTTCCACCACGGAATATTGAACCAGAGCACGAGAATCACAGCTAAGGCGACGGCAAAACCAGCCGTTACATTCCACTTGTTGGTCCAGATAGTTGTCCAGAGTCCTGCGACGGGCTTCTTTTCCAGAACCTGATTCGAGGGAATCTCAATCTCTGTGCCTTTTTGCGCACCTTCCATCAGTTTGAGAGTATATGTGCCCTGTTCGATCTCGCCATGCTCGGGAGCTTTCAGGACGGATGCTCTGAATGTTTCTTTTGCGGTTTTGAAATGGAAGTCGTTCGGCGATCCCCAGTTGGCGAAGACGAGTACGCAAATCAGCACCGCAAAAAACAGGGCGTTCTGCCAGAGCGGCCGGCTGACTTCCGGCTCCGGCATTGTCATCTGCCCGTTGGCTTTTGCAATTTCTTCCTTGCGATAAATAAGGTGCATAAGAAGACCTATGACCACGCTGAAGACAATCGCCCCGACTGCTCTGGCAATTCCCAGCTCCAGGCCGAGAATCCGTGCCGTCAGGATAATAGCCAGAATATTAATCGCCGGACCCGAATAAAGAAATGCCGTTGCCGGGCCAAGACCCGCTCCCATCCGGTATATTCCGGCAAACAAAGGCAGGATCGTACACGAACAGACCGCCAGAATCGTGCCGGAAACGCTCGCCACGCCGTAAGCAAGAACCTTGTTGGCCCTGGCGCCGAGATATTTCATGACGGACGCCTGGCTGACGAAAACGGAAATCGCTCCGGCGATAAAAAATGCCGGGATCAGGCACAGCAGTACGTGTTCCCTGGCATACCATTTGACCAGGTGCAGCGATTCGGTGATTGCGCTATCGAATCGCGCCACGCCGACGGGCAGAAAAAAACAAACCAGAAAAACCGCGGCAATCAGCAACAGTTTCTTCCATTCACTTTTGAAATCCACGGCTGATTCTCCTATTGCAGAGCTGTGAGAAGTTTCTGGTTTTCTTCGGCCTGCTCCCTTAAAACGCCGGTGACGCACTCGAAGAAATCGATTATGCAGGCGCACTTGAGCCTGTAGATGACTTTGAGCCCATCTTTGCGGTAGTCCAGCAGGCCCGAGTTGAGCATTACCGAAAGATGCCGGGATACGTTCGAGCGTTCCGAGCCGACGTGCTCGGCAATGTCACAGACGCACTGCTCGCCGTCAGCAAGGAAATTCACGATCGCGATTCGCAGCGGATGGGCTATCGCCTTGGCGATCTCCGCCTGCTTTTCAAATAGTAACTGTTTGCTTTTGTCTAACATTCTAAACCTCATTAATATATTACTATATGAGAATATACTCACATAGTTGATAAAAGTTCAAGAGTAATCCGGAAATTTTCTGCGATTATTCTGAAGGTTCAATTTGTTTGATATAAGCCAGTAAGGCTCCGGGGTTTAGGATGTAATTTTTATTGATAGTTGTCCAGCCTAAAACTTTTTTCTGAACCTTGCGGCCGGGATGTTTAGGAGCTTGCGGTATTTTGCAACGGTGCGTCTGGCCAATTTTTTTATGCCGCCCTTTAAAAGCTGGTCGAGTATTTCGTCGTCATTTAAAGGTTTGGCCTTATCTTCTTCATCGATAATCTGCTGAAGTTTTGCCCTTACAGCTTCCCAGCTATGCGGCAGGCCGTTCACGTCTTCTATGCCGCCGCTGAAGAATTTGCGCAGCGGCAAAATCCCCCAGGGGCACTGGACGTATTTGCCTGCAACAGCTCTCGAAACGGTCGCAAGATGTATGCCGACATCATCCGCTACTTTCGACATCGGCAGCGGCCGAAGATAAAGCTGGCCTTTCTCGAAAAAGTCCGTCTGATATTTCACGATTGTTCTGGTGACTTTCAGCAGGGTATTTTTTCGCTGCTCGATCGCATCTATTATCCATTGAGCGGAGCGCATGCTGTTCTGCAAAAACTTTCTTGTTTTTTCTCCGACCTGATCATCTTTTGTCATTTTCGCGTAATAGTCATTGATTTTCAGGTACGGCAGGCCGGAATCGGCCAATCTTACCGAATATTGGCCTTCATCTTCCGATGCTTCCACGATGACGTCGGGCGTTATGGGATGGTTTCGATTCTGGCCGATTTGCAGACCCGGCGAGGTGTCGAGCTTGCTCATGCGATCGATGGCCCGGTTAATTGTTTCGATATTACAGTTCATTTTCCTGGCAATTTCCGGCAAATGATTGTCCAGCAGGTCATCCATATGCTCGGTTACCAAACGGGACTCGAAGCTCATATCTTCGCCGCTCTGGGCCATCTGGATAAGAAGGCAATCCTTCATGTCACGAGCACCGACGCCTGTAGGCTCTAATTTCTGAACAAGCCCAAGAGCCTGCTTCAAATCATCCACTGTGAAATCGCCCCTGTCCTTGTTATGCAACTGCTCCAATCTTACAGTCAGGTAACCTCTGTCGTCGAGATAGTCTATAATCATATCGCCGGCTTTTTTTACGGACTCATCGGCATCAACCATTCGCCACTGATCCTCCAGGTATTCATGCAGCGATTGGGGAGGGGCGGCGGTATTTTTAAGAGCCTCGAGTTTTTTATCCAGCTCTTCGGTATGAATACGTGTCCGGAAAGGGCCTGCCTCGGACATATAATCTGAGAAGCCGTCGCCAAGACTATCGAGACGTTCGAAATCATCAGCTTTGTTATTGTCTGTGCTGAGCACCAGGTCTTTTTCGTTTATATCTTCCTGGGGCTGATTCTCCGGGGCGGATTCGATTTCTTCAGGGCTTTCCGGCTCCTCCATCTCCAGTAAGGGATTGCTGTTAAGTTCCTGTTCGATTCTTTCCTGCAGGGCGAGGATTGAGAGCTGGAGAATCTCCATCGATTGAATCATGTGCGGAGCGAGCTTCATCTTCTGCTCCATCCGCATCTGACCTCTCATCTCCAGCTTCATAGAAACACCTTAAAATCCCTGTTCCGGTTCGTTACTTCATTTCTTCCGATTACATAATAGACCCAGTACAGGTTTTCGTCAAGAATTGAAGGGTAGTTGACGAACTTTAAACGGGGAGCGAAAAATTAATCTAATTCCTGCCTGCCGGTTATCGCATCGTTGAGCATTCTGCCGCTTGCGTACTCGATTGTTGTTCCGGTGGGAAGGCCTCTCGCCAGGCGGGTGATTTTCACGCCGGTAGTCCTTAGCAGCGAGCTTATATACAAAGCTGTGCCGTCGCCGGCCATGTTTGGATTTGTCGCCATTATTAATTCTTTTACATCACCTTCACGAACCCTGTCGACAAGCTGCTGTATCGTCAAGTCACTCGGCTCGATTCCTTCGAGCGGCGCGATATGGCCGCCGAGAACGTGATAAACCCACTTGCAGGTTCCTGTTTTTTCGAGGCTTATGACGTCTTTAGGCTGTTCGACGATGCAAATCAGGCTCTTATCCCGCCGGGAGTCCGAGCAGATTTCACAAGTGGCTTGTTCCGAATAATTATAGCAGATCTCACAGCGTTTAATTTTACTTTTCACATCCCGGATCGCCTCGGCGAGCGCCATGGCCTCATCAGGCCGGGCTTTCAATACATGAAAAGCCAGCCTCTCGGCCGTTTTGGGCCCGATTCCAGGCAACTTTCCAAACTCCTCGATTAACCTGTTCAAACTCTCTGTATAAGCACTGCTCATAAATTCATCCTGTAATTCTACAACTTATTGTCAGCTATAAACCATCCCCATCCTGATAAACGGAATCAGGATGAGGCTGCCACGTAACTTTCCAGTTATCCTTATCTTAGAAAACATATTTTTACTTGTCTGGATAAGCCATCCCCAAGCTTCGCTTGAGGCTGCCACCCGATGATGCACAGTTTGGTATGAAAAGGGTGGCAGCCTCAAAGCCGAAGGCTTTGGGGATGGCTCAGGTCGGAAAACTATCAAAATCTATCGGTATTGGGCCTTGCTTGGTACCTTGCCAATCAGCGGCACTGGAATAATGCCACTGATCGGCGATCTCAACCAGGCCCTTACGTACCGGATTATTATGAAGGTAATGTGCCGAATCAATAATAGTCTTAACCTTTATCATGTTGCGATCATAACCGCCGCCTTTCTGCCAGAAACGATAAGGCTTGTGTATCTGAGCTGTTGCCAGATATTTTAGGCCATCCCGTTTATTGTTCTTGAGATAATTTACTGCCTTGCGTGATACTGGTTGCTTGATTGAAAGTAAGATATCGGAAATAGAATAATCTGCCATTTTTGGACATATTAGTAGATGCACATGGTTTGGCATGAAAACGTAAACCCACAAGTCGAATCGATGTTTTTTTCGGCTGGAAATAATTGAGTCTGCAAGATACTCACAGACTCTTTTCGCAGAAAGGAATGGCTGATTGTGATAGCAACTGAATGTTAACTCGTGGGCATTTCCTGCTATGTTATAACGATGACAACGCTTTGTATATATCTTGTAGTTCAGCATGAGACCGTGATATATTGTCGATTGAGAAGCCATCCCCAAGCTGCGCTTTGAAGATGCCACCCACATAGTTGAAATAATTACTAATCATTAATCAATAATCAATCGTCTTTGTCTTCTTCGATATTTGTGATAGTCGCGTCGAGGCCCATCAGGACGGTTTTTACTGCCGGATCGTTGATGATTTCGTTTCTTCTCTGGCTACCGGTCTTTGGAGGGGTCGTGCCGGATTCGGGTTGTGGCTGCTCGCCGGCGGCCGTTTCAAGCTTCAATTTTATGGGCCTTGAGAATTGCTCGCCCAGCAGGGCCTCGATTTGTTCTACCCGGCCGTTTCTCTCACACATGCTTTTCTGCACATGGTTTGACGGACCAAACTCAAGCGTCAAGACGCCGTCATCGAACCGGCTCGGTACAGCAGAACCTAACAATCCCCCGGTTCCGGGCCCGAGTTTGGTCGAGGTGAGTTTCAGGATACTCGCCCAGCGGTCTTTGATCGACTGAATATCGATGGCCCCGGAAGTTTCCCGTGAATCGTAGTTTGTGACTCGTGGCTCGTGGCTTGTGGTTTGTGGCTCGTGATTAGTGACTCGTGATTGGCCGGTGGGGGGGCTATTTACGGCGCGTGAGACTTTTATTTTACCTGTGACAGAGCTGGTGGCCGCCGAGCTGCCTTTCAACTGCGAAAGAAGCTCGTCAATGTTCAGGAAATGCTCGCTCAGCGCGAATCGCAGCAGCGAGGCCTCTAAAAGCGCCCGGCTTGTATCGCTGTTCTTGACGGCCCAGCGTAGTTTTTCCAGTGCTGCGATGTTGTAAATCAGTGCCGCGATGTCGAATTTCTCAGCTAATTCGCCCGCTCGTTTTCGCTGCTGCTCGGTCAGAATCACAAGCTTGCTGTCGGGGCCAGTGGTTTTCACCACCATGAGATCACGCATATAATCGATAAGCGAATCGACGATCTGGACCTCGCCTAAACCCGTGCTGATTAAGTCCTCTATAGCGCTGAGCGTTCCTGCTGCTTCGCTATCGCCGATTTGCCCGATGAGGTTACAGATCTTTTCACTGTTGGGACAGCCTAAGTATTGCTCCAGCAGCGAAGCACTCAATGGCTCGATGCCGGCGCTTATCAGCCTGTCTAACAGGCTCAGGCCGTCTCTCATCGAGCCGTTTGCCATTTTCGCCAGCGGCAGGACCAGGTCATCTTCGTATTTGATCTTTTCCTGCTTGAGTATGGATTTGAGCTGCTCGGCGATTGCCGCCGGGCCAATATTGCTGAAATCGAATCGCTGGCACCTTGATTGGATCGTCGCGATGACCTTATTCGGCTCGGTAGTGGCGAAAATAAACTTGATATGGCTGGGCGGCTCTTCCAGTGTCTTTAAAAGTGCGTTGAAGGCCGAAACGGTCAGCATGTGCACTTCGTCGATGATGTAAATCTTGAATCTCGAACGTGCCGGCCGATATATCGCATTCTCTCGCAGCTCGCGAATCTCATCGACGCGGTTGTTTGACGCTCCATCGATTTCGATCACGTCGATATCGTCGCCGGTATTTACTGCAAGGCAGCTATCGCATTTGCAGCAAGGCTTGGTGGTAGGCTTATCGACGGCCAGGCAGTTCAACGCCTTGGCCAGAATCCGAGCCAACGTAGTCTTGCCCACGCCGCGTGTGCCCGAAAAAAGGTAAGCGTGAGCGACCCTGTCGGTCTTGATAGCGTTCTTCAGCGTCTGGGCAATAGGGTCCTGCCCGATGACATCATCGAACGTCTGCGAGCGATATTTCCTGGCTAAAACGGTATAGGACATTTTTAAATGATTATTGATTAATGATTAATGATTATTTCATCGTACTCATCTTTTGGCTGTAAATTCCGAACTTCTGTTCTTTGTCGTCTTTCTTGACTTTATAAAAATAGCGGTCAACTCCTTACCTTCTTCGATTAGACTAAAAACCTGGTTTTTAGCGAGCAATTTTTCTTCGATTATAAAATCCATCCAGAAGCAAGACTCATCTGTTTCTTCTACGACAATACTTAGCTTTGAAGCAAAGTCAGCCTTTGACTGTGCAACACAAACGGCTCGATAGTTGGAAGCAACAGAAGTCGAACACCTGATCAACTGCTTTCTAATGTGATTTCCTAAATCAGTTTTTGGGAGAGCCAGACTCAGTTTGACGCAGCGATGCGCGAATTCTTTGGTTCGCATTTTCAGGTCATTTTTACTCATCTGCTCCCATATTATCACTAATGATTTATCAATAATCAACAATCATTTATCATTAAAAAGATGGCCGGGTTTACCCACAGCACGACCAAGCGGCTCGTTTATGGCTGCTCGGTTCCCCGCCTGACCAGGTTCACGGGCTCGGTCTGCATGGGACCCGGCCGTAAAAATCACTTACGGTTGATTTATTACCGGTAATCCAAAATATTTCCGATTTGATGCCATTATAGCGGCAAAAAAACAATTTTCCACAAAAACATTTTCGATTTGACAAATATTGTTTCAACGGCTATTTTCTGCGCGAACGAATCCGATAATTCGAGAAGTGTCAAGAAAATGAATACCATAGCGACCTACCTGTGATTCTGAGCTTCTGGAAGGCGGGCGGCGAATCTCAGGTGCAGGGAAGGAGAATTCCTATGATAGCCAGAGTTGAAGATACATGCACAGCATGCGGACTTTGCGTCGATACCTGCCCCGAGGTGTTCGAGATGGGCGACGAAATAGCAGAAGTTATTGTCGATGAAGTTCCCGCCGAGCACGAAGACGATGTCCAGCAGGCCGCCGATGAATGCCCAGTCGAGGCAATCATAGTCGAATAAATCAGCCTGACAGCTCCTTGCTTCTGTCGCAGGCTGCTGTCAAAGCGTCGGTTATCAGCCGGCTGTAATCGTTTGCGGCGAGTGTTTTCAATGCCGCTTCGGTAGTTCCGCCCGGTGAGGTTACCTTCCTGCGAAGCTCGGCTGGGCTTTCACCATTTTTGTCGGCTTCGACTGCGAGCAGCCCGGCTCCCTTGGCGGTTTGCAGAACCAGGTCTTTCGCGACATCCTCGGGCAGACCCAGTTTTACGCCGGCCTTAACCATCTCTTCCATCAGCAGGAAATAATAAGCAGGTCCGCTGCCGCTGACAGCCGTTACGGCGTCGATCAAATCTTCATTATCCACGACAACCGCCTTGCCCACCGACGAGAAAATCGACAGGGCTTGTTCCAGCAGGGACTTTGCCCGCTCGTTGGCATACAGCGCGCTTGCCCCTTCTCCGATCAGGGCCGGCGTATTGGGCATGACCCGAACGATGGCCATTTCACCCAAAACCGCGGCGATCTTTGCGACTTTAATTCCCGCAGCGATAGATATTACCAGCGTTTCGCCGCCGATGGCGTCTTTTATACTGCCCAGCGCATCGGTCATATTCTGCGGCTTAACGCTCAAAACGAGAGTTTCAACCTTTCCAGCCAGCTCGGCGTTATTCTCGACTATCGTGACGCCGTACTTGTCCGCAAGAAATTCAAGCCGTTCGGCCCGAATATCGCTTACGAAAACATTTTCAGGTGCGTAAATTTTTGCTGCGATGATTCCCTTTATCAGGGCTTCCGCCATATTCCCGCTGCCGACAAAACCTATCTTATCCACACTTTCTCCTTGTTAGAATTGATTTGTGAATTTATAATTTCAACGTTAAATTATTCTGCGGTCAATATAGAACCAGTCACGGAGAAAAGCAATGCAAAAAAGAGTTGAATATTCCGATGCAATCAAAACCAAGTATCCCGAGCAGGTCGTTATAGCAATCGCTAAGGACAGAAAAGGCCGAGCCAACCCCGTCACATTAGGCTGGACAATGATTGCATCCGGTAACCCTCCCATGATGGCGATCGCCGTAGCGAAAAAGCATTATTCGATCGAAGCTATCACTGAATCGGAATGTTTTACGATTGCGTTTCCATCTTCGGATATGGCCGATGCGGCTTTATTCTTCGGCTCTAAGTCCGGCCGGGAAATCGATAAATTCGCCGAATTCGATTGCGAAACAGAGCCGGCCAAAGAAATTGACTCGGTTTTGTTAAACGATGCCGTAGCAAATTTCGAATGCATGCTCGATTCGCAGGTCCCCGTCGGCGACCATATAATCTTCGTAGGAATGGTAGTTTGCTCCCATATGAACACAGAGCCGAAGAAACGCCTCTACACGAAAGGCCCCGGCCATAAATTAGGCCCGGCATCTTGAATTGACTATCGACTGGCAATAGTCAGTAGTCAATAGTCAATAGTCAATTCTTCTACCGCCTTACCCGTGCATTGCCCTGCCAGATGCTCCATATCTGATCCTCGTCCGCGGGCTGGGCGTAGTCGGTTAACAGCGTCGTGACCAATGCTCCCGTGGGCCCACTTGGCCGGCTCCCATCCTCTGAGGATGCCGTAGAGCATACCCCCGACGAAGCCGTCGCCGCCTCCGATCCGGTCGAGCACTGTTATTTCCCGCGGTTCGACCACATGCCAGTTGTCGCCCTCGGCCATAATCGCGCCCCAGAGATGACAGTTGGTGCTGACGACCTGGCGGAGCGTGGTGGCAAATACCGTGGCGTTGCCGAATGCCTTCTTAACCTTATTGATCATTACCTTGAAAGTCTCGATCTTATTCGCCAGATCCGTGCCGCCCGCCTCCGGGCCCTCGATTCCCAGGCAGAGTTGGAAGTCCTCTTCATTGCCGACGAGTATGTCCGAAATGCCGGCGATTTCCGCGAAGATCTCGTGCAGCTCGGCCTCGCGGCCCTTCCAGAACGAGGCGCGATGGTTCAGATCGAATGAAATCCTGGTTCCGTGCTTTTTGGCGGCCCGGGCCAGTTCGAGGCAGAAGGTGCCTGTTTCGGGCGAAAGCGCCGCGATAAGACCTGACAGGTGAACGATTTGTACACCTTCGGTGCCGAAGATTCGATCCAGATCGAAGTCTTTGGCGTTCAGGGTTCGTCCCACCTCGCCGGCACGGTCATTATGAACCCGCGGTCCGCGAGAGCCGTAGCCGCTGTCGGCGATATTGAACTGGTGGCGATAGCCCCATGGTCCGTCCTGATCTACCTCTTTGCCCTCATAGTCGATGTGCCGGCCGGCAAGATCGTCCTTTATGAACCGGGCGATCGGACTGCCCTTGACAAACCTCGTCAGTACCTTGACAGGCAGGCCCAAAAAGCTGGATACACTGGCCACATTGGATTCGGCACTGGTGGCCTGCATGGTGAACGTGTTACTACTGTAAACAGGCTGGCCGTTGACCGGGGTAATGCGAACCCCCATACTCGTAGGCGCGAGGAGGCTATAACTATAATCCTGTCGAAATTCGATAGTCATAAGTAATATCCTTTCTACTACAACGCTACTGACGTGTTACATATCCAAGAATGAAATATTCGCAAATTAATCGGCCGCTGTCAAGACTTCGTAAACGCCAAAAGGGATTACCTTGCTATTTCCCCTATCATTTCAAGCGGAACGATGCTGTAAACCCAGCCTCACCGCCCCCCATATCGTTAGAAAGAGCAGTATAAAAAAGACAAGAGTGGTGATAATCATTGATGCGGCGATCTTCGCCGGAGTAATGCCGACCAGAAAAGACATGGGTTCGTTGAGCTGTGCCACCGCCTTCAGGGGTTCTTCCAGCCGGAGAAGATCCGACATCGGCTTTTCAAGCCTTGCGACCTTATCCAGCGAGACTCTCAGCGTTGCAAGCTGTACCATCGGATCCCGCAGGCCGGCCAGATTCTCCATGGGGGCATCGAGTCCGGCAACGTTCTCCATGGCATCCCTCAGTTCGGCTACTGCATGGAGCGGTTCCCCGAGCCGCGCCACAGCTTCCAGGTCTGCCTGCAAACCGGCAACCTGTTGCAACGGTTCATTCAAGTCTGCAACCTGTTCCATTGGACTTCGCAGGCCGGCCAGTTCCTCCATAGGGCCTTTGAGACCGGCAACCTGCCGCAGCGGTTCTTGCAAGTCTGCAACCTGTTCCATCGGATCGCGCAGGCCGGCCAATTCCTCCATAGGCCTCTTGAGACCGGCGACCTCGTCGAACTTCGTATCCAGAGCGGCCAGCTCCTGCATGGGCTCCCTCAGTGAATTTACCTGCTGCAAAGTCGTTTCGAGGCTTTCCATAGTCTGTGTCGTCGCGGTGATTGCCGCCGTGTTTTTATCAATGGCCTGGCTGGTGGTCTTAATGCCTTCGGTATTCTCTTCAATCATCTTGTCCATCTGGCATCCTGATACCAGTACAATCACCAGCAGCGGCATACTGTAGCGTAACACTTTCTGTCTCATGGTTTTACCTCCCGGGCAATGTAAGTTTTATTGGTTGACATAAAACCATCATAATCGCCTGCCCCGCTTGTGCAAAACCTATTTTAGCTTCCTGCCGGGCTGAATAATTGTCCGAAGTGTTGAATCCACTAGATAGTGTACTGCCCATGAGTCAGTCGCACACCTTTGACTCCCCAAGTTGCGATGATGAGGTGTTTCGTTTTCATCTCTATGACCCGAACTGCGCGGATCACGGAACCAGTGGGGCGTGTCCGCGTGCCCTGCTGGGTACCGTGCATCCGTCTTGTTGGCCCCAGGCTTAGGGGGTCCGGGGCTGCCGCTTGTCCTGTTTCTGCTTTGTGGCTTTCGCTTGTTTGGCATCCTTCTGCCGATTCTCTTTGGCCTTGTCTTTCTTGCCTTTCTTGTCGCCCATGGGTGACTCCTTTCTAAAACTTAGGTAAGACTCGGGACAGTCAAACTATTCATGGTCACAGAAAAGGGTTGACTGTCCACTGATAAAACCATGTTTCCATTCACCTGGCAAGGATAAACCAAGTCCTCGGGAATGGCAACCTTTTCGTTAGTGCTATCCTATGCGAGATACGAAAGGACTTCAACCAAAAGGAGAAATAAGTAAGGTGTCCCCCGATTTAGGAACAGGAAGGCAGTCAATCATTATTTATATTTTAAGGGCTGGCCCCTATGCCTCCTCGTAGAAGTGCCGAGAAGGTATGGCACGCCTTTTGCCCTTTCGGAATACATTGGTCTCCGATTGAAATTCTTCTGCCTGTTGTCTGCTAATCACAGATTGGTCAACCAAAAGCCAATCGAGAAAGAACTCACCACCTTCGTGACTAGCAACCACACCTATGCAGAACCTAAGTTCAAATAGTTCTTTGGCAGCTCCAGCTACGCACATTCCAAACTCAATACTGGACTGACGTCCCTTGTGGGGATTCGCCGCCACGATAAGGCCAATATGAGTATCCTCATAGATTACCTTGTATGGGCGGTTATATTTCTGTTCTTTGACCGCCTTAATACTGAGTCGCAAATACTCCCGAATGCTTCTGTATGATGAGCTTGGGAATTCATTGATCGCGCATATCAACTTTGCAGTACGTTCTTTGTGCCCCGAATCTACATGGGCATATAACTCTCGGAGAAAACCTACGAAATCAAAACGGTCATCATCTATAACTTGTCGACACAAGTGCCGCCATCCGTCTTCATCTCGAGCCAGGCAATCATCTTCCATCGCATAAGCAGCAAAGATACAGCCCTCGTTGGGTTGGTGACCTTCCTTGCTGCTGGTAATCATTTTTCTATACTCAAGATACTCCTTCAATTCGCTCGGAGACTTCAGACTTGAAAGGATTCGATGCCAATCATCCTCATGAATGAAATGAACCGTTCCTACTCTTTTGGAACCTCTAATGAATGCTACGTGTCGATTGGGGCCAAAAGCGTCACCAAAACGGTATATGACTATTGCATGCAGACATTTCCTGCAAATATCGCCTGGCCGCACTCTGACTCCCCTGGAATTGATGTAGTCAATCATTCCATCTGCTTCGATTTCGTCTAAGGTTTTCCGAAGTTGGCCGACTGCCTTACCGTATACTTTCTTCTCAATCCATTTTATCCCTCGGTCTTCTCCTTCTGCTTCCGAATCCCTCATTTTCATTTGAAGGCAGATGTAACCATCCCAAAACAAGATCAGCCCGTCACAGACCTCAATTTCGCCATGTGCACCTTTACCCTTGACTGAGGCGAATACAACGTCCTCTTCAAACGCCGCCAAATTGATTCTTTCTATACGTGCATCTTGTTCCCACATACCGTCGTGTCCCTATAGCTAACGCACGTGGTCAGTCGCGACGCGCAGCGGCATCGATCTGGACCACGATGTTAGGTATCTATTTTCTTGGATCCCTGAGAATCAAAGATGATCCATTGCCTTCTGCCTGAGATCCCAGTGTAGGCTTTTGTCCCTTACAATATACTCAAGTGCGCTTGTCGCACCTGCTTTACAGAGTTTGCCACAAGCCTGCATACGAAGGTCCCAGTGGACTTCCTTGTCGCACACAACTCGAAGGAGGCTTGCATAGCGATTCTCCATCTTAATACCGAAGATCTCTACGATAGTGATGTCTGTCATTTCTTTACCTTCTGTTGTACCTAACAAGTTATTATATGTTTTTACTGATAAGTAGGAATTTTGGAATTTTAGGGTCAGCCCTTTCTTTAATCTTTAACAGTTTCCGAATGTCTTTTTGAGTCCCTTGAACTTCTTGATTAGATGCAAATATATCAAAAATTTTCCCAAATTACGACGTTGCCGCTTCAGAGCTGTCATATCTGCTATTTTCAATTATAGATGTTGTTTGCATGCAAACAAGTAAAAAGTAAAAAGGCAAAAGGAAAAAAGGCTGTTTTTGGACGGGATCCGTTCGGCTTCGCTCAGGACAAGTTTACAAGATTTACACAGATTTTTTATCCTTTTTCTTTAAACCGTGTTTACCAGTGTTAATTTATGCCATAGGTATCCGTGTCTAAATAAATTTCCTGTTTTTTTAATTTTTTCTCTTGACGCTCAATCTTTGCGATAGTATGATAGATACTAAACTTAATATTTAGATGGTTACGGTAGAAAATAAATTGCAAACCGAAAATCGCAAATCTCAAAACGGGAGGAAATTTCATGTCAACTACAGCACAAATCAACGCAAATCGACAAAACGCGCAAAAATCTACCGGGCCGTGGACGGCTGAGGGTAAGGCGGCAGTTTCACAGAATGCGGTCAAACACGGGCTTTTTGCCGCCGAGGCGGTAGTCATGGGTGAAAATCCGGGTGATTATGAACTGTTCCGCGATGAGATGCTCGCCGAGCTGGCTCCGGCGGGGATGGTTGAATCGATGCTGGCCGAGCGGGTTGTCAGCCTGTCGTGGCGGTTAAAACGGGCAGAGCGTATGCAGAACGAGGTTTTCGACGATATGATAGGCCGTAAAGTTACCAATAATCCGGCCAGACGCGAACGAGAATGTTATTACGTAAACAAGGGAATATATAAGGGCGATCCGAGAATGAACCTGGACGATTTGCCGCTGGGACGAATCGCCACAAGTGACTGGTCCAACTGCAGGGTGATCGACAGGCTGTTGATGTACGAACGCAGGATAGAAAACAGCCTGTACAAGACGATAAACAAGCTTAAACAATACCAGGTGATACGGCAAATAAAACTGGACGAAACCAGCAAGCCATCCCCACCGGCACAGGATGAGGCTGCCGCCCGGGCAGCGCCGGCGTATAAATTGAGCGATTTGAAAAAACAAAGCCAATTCGTAACGGACCATCTTATCGCAAAGTCTTTAATGGAAGGAGAATACGGTAACATGCCGGCCTGTGACTTCGAAGAAAACAAAGCCAATCAAAGCCAATCTCACGCTTCCGAACCGCTCAAAGGGGCGGAAAAAAGAGATAAATCGGTCGCGGCAGCTACCGGTTAGCCGGATGAGTCGGAACCAAGCGGCAAAAAGCTGCCGTCAAAGTGAAAGATTAGCCGGTGAGCAGCTCGAATTCTTCGGGGCTGAGTGATTGGCGTAATTTTTGCAGGGCGAGAAGTTCGATCTGGCGGATTCTTTCCTTGCTCAAATTGAGTTCCTGGCCGATTTGTACCAGTGTTTTTGTTTCCTTTTTTATCGGAGGGCCGACAAGACCGAAACGATTCATTATTACATACTGCTCGCGTTTTGTGAGGTTATCTTTTATGACCTGGGTAAGGCTCTGGTGTGCGCGTTCGATGGCATCGAAATCCGCCGCGTCTTCGGTTCTCATTTCGCGATGGATGTTTGCCAGCGAAGCTTTCGTGGCTTTGCCGAGCCGGCCGATCTGATCCGGAATTTTGCGGGCGTAGTCTTTTGCTATGGCCCAGGATGCGAAAGTGGAAAATCGATAACCTCTGCCGTAATCGAATTTTTCGACCGTACGCATCAGCGAAATATTGCCCTCGCTGACCAGGTCGAGCAAATTCGCTCCGCTGAGTGTATGTTTTCGAGCGATGTTGACGACAAGCCGCAGGTTCGCTTCGATTATTCTTCTTTTGATCTCTTCGGCCTGGGTTAAATATGATTCTATTTGACTTAGCATAATGCCCGAGACGTGAGAAAGTTTAATGCCGGCAAGGCTTTGGCAGGCTAAATATTTCAGAAAATTGTATCGACGGAACAGCTCGACTTCTTCTTCTCTGTTGAGAACAGGTGTATCACTTAATGTGTGCAGATATTCGGAAAGGGAGCTGCCTGTCAATTTGATCGGCTCAGTATTCCTGATGACAGTCGGCTCTGATTTGTCGGGCGGCTCGGTCAGAATGCGATCATGGGCATCTTGTTCGAGAAATTCATCGCTGTCGACGAATTCGATTTTTTTGCCTAAAAGCACCTTTGCCCTTCGTCGATTGATGATTCGGTATATCGAACTTTTGTTGCGATCGAAACGCACCATCAGCTCTTTGATACTACAGCCCTGTTTGAACAGCCGATAGATTTCCGCGGCCTGAGCCGGTTCAATTATACCGGTTGACTTTTTGAAAACGGGTTTGTCAGGATGGGCGTTTTCATAATTGAGCAGCGTGTATCTTACGGTTTCGTGACACTTGCCGGTCTTTGCGCTTATTCTGGCTATTATCTGGTGGCGGGACAGATTTGTGCCGGCGGCAATCTTGACGGCCTGCTTTACAATCTGCTGTTTTTGTCGATCCGTCATCCGCGAGAAGTTTTTGGCCTGGCCGGCAAGATCCGGATGTGACGAAAGGAATTCATCGACTGTCGATTGTAAAAAGCCGAGACGCCTTTTGTCGTCGCCGAATATGTACTTTCTCGCGACCATGCCTTGTTTTCGCCAGCGATAAATAGTTTTAGTTGAAACACCGACGTTTTTCGCCAGATCTTCGATACTGTAGATTTTCTGACTTTGTTCGGTGACGGGAAGAGCGAGTTTGCCGCTCAGCTTGGAAATGAAAATTCTCAGGTCTTCGAGCAGTTCGTCGCCTTTGATAAGCTCGCCCTCGTTTTCGCTTTTGAGGTTGAAGCCCGTGATGCGAAAGCTCACAAATTCGAAAGGATATTCCTTGTCTTTGTCGATGATGGCAACGAGCTTCTCGGCCGCATCGAGCTGTTTTCGTCGCTTCTTCTCAGGCGTAAATCGAAGCTGCATTAGCAATCGCGCCAAATTCTGACTGTTTATAGGTCGCATAATCGACTGTCCATTTTACCAGAATTGGGCGCAAAAAAACAGCCGAACGAACGGCTGTTTAGGAGTTTTATCATGGATTCAAAAACTTCATACAAAAATGTGAACCAGGGACATGGGAATCATGCCCGGCGAATTCTCCTTGTTGCCTTGCGTTTTCCGCTCCTCTGTACCTTCTCAGGCTACGAGGCTCTTGGCAAGATCGACGGCTGAAGCGGCATCCGGTGCATAGCCGTCGGCCCCGATTTTGTCGGCATAATCCTGTGTTACCGGTGCTCCGCCGATCATCACCTTGACAGGAATCCCGGCATCCTTCAGCGCCTTGATGGTTTTTTCCATGCCGGGCATTGTTGTCGTCAGAAGTGCACTCATGCCAATCAACTGGGCATTCGCCGCTTTGACTTGCTCGACAAACTTTTCAGGCCCGACATCCACACCGAGATCTATAACCTTGAAGCCGGCTCCCTTGAGCATCATTGCGACCAGATTTTTGCCGATATCATGCAAATCGCCCTGGACGGTGCCGATCAGCAGTTTTCCGACCGGTTCGACGCCGGCTTTAACAAGTTCCGGCTCAAGAACTTCCATCGCCATTTTCATCGCCCGAGCAGCGATAAGAACTTCGGGGATGTAGATTTCATTTTTCTTGAAAAGAGCGCCCACTGTGTCCATACCAGCGATTAGTCCATTGTCCAGAACATCCTTTGCCGCTGTGCCCTCTTCAAGAGCCGCCTTCGTCAATTCCAACGCTGTGTTTTGGTCCCCATTGATAACAGCGTCAGCTAATGCCTTCAAATCTGCCATTCCGATTCACCTCAATAAAAAACCATACTATTCCTATTGACATTCCTTAAAACCAATAATCAGGGGTGTAATTTAACATCATTTACTTATTCAAAACAAGTCCTAAATAAAACTTTTTTAGGGGTGCGAGCTGTTTTGACGTACATGTAAAGCAAAAAATACCAAAACAGAATTTATATCGTTTGAAAAAATATTAATACATGATATAATCCTTACCTTTATTACCTATTGTTGTTTGCTATACAATGGGGGCTTTGGAATTGAAGGCAGTTATATCTTAACGTTTTTGTGTTGAGTTATGAAGCAGTTCAAACAGAATACGAGGTACGAAAGACGAGATACGAAACATGAGTGACTATATAGTTTTGGTAAAACAGGTTCCCGACGTCTCGCAAATTACTGACAACGCTTTTGACCCTGAAACCGGCACACTCGTCCGGACAAGGCTGGCCAGCGTAATCAACGAGCTGGACGCCCAGGCGCTGGCGTTTGCGAACATGATGAAAAAGATAAGCGGCGACAAAAAGGCTCGCGTCATCGCCTTGACGATGGGCCCGCCGATGGCCGAGGAGGTTCTTCGTTACAGTCTGGCTCGCTCAGCCGATCAAGTGGTGCTTCTAACCGATCGGGCGCTCGGCGGAGCCGATACGTGGGCGACGGCCAATCCGCTTGCCTATGCGATTCGAAAAATCACAAAGGAGCTGCTTAAATGCGGCGACGACTATTTTGTGGTCTCCGGCATGCAATCGGTCGATGGCGATACGGCACAGGTGCCGGCTCAGATAGCCGAAGAGCTGGGTTTGCCCTGCATCGCCTATGTCACCGGCGCCGAATACAAGAAAAAACGTTTCGAGTTTACACGAATCATCAGCGGCGGAAGCCAGATTGTGGCCACCAAGAAGCTGCCGGCCGTACTTACCGTCGCCAAGTACGAACATACCCTGTTTGCTACGTTTAGCAGAACCCGCTGGGCTAATAAGGCCGATCTTGTCAAATGGGGCGCCGATGACATTAAAGCTGCCCACATTGGCGCAAAGGGTTCCAAGACGGCAGTCATCAGAGTCTTCCCCCCGGGCAAAAGCACCCGCAAATGTCAGCATCTCAGCGACGTGAAATCTTTGGCTAAAGTGCTCATTGATTCTGTCAAGAGCGGCAATGGCGAGGCGGACCAGAATGGCGACGCACAGGCAGGCAGCTATATTCTGCCCAACAAACGTAAAGACAAATTTCAAAGAATGTTCGAGGCGACACAAAAGGAACAGGATGATTATCAACTCCTGATCGAAAAGATCAAAGAGCTCGGCATAAAATCGGCGGTACAAATAGACGATTCCGTCAAAGAGAAGATTCTTGAAACTATCGGTAATAGTATCCATAAGAAGACGCTGGATGACATGATAGAGGGCTTTAAGGCGACCGAGCCTGCCTTCAAGGGTGAGGTTTGGGTTGTAGCCGAGCACAGTGACGGCGTGGTTCACCCGGCGACTTACGAACTGACCGGTAAGGCCCGCGAATTAGCCGATTCGCTCGAAACCAAGGTTGGCGTTTGCATCGCCGGCGATAACGTCGGGCATATGGCCGAAGAACTGATCGCCGCCGGTGCCGACACCGTCTATGCGATCGAGCATAAGGTTCTCAAACAGTTCGATCCGACGGCCTATCGCAAGGCCGTAGCCGATGCTATCGAAAAATATGTACCGCAGATTGTTCTTTACGCGGCCACGCCCCAGGGCCGGATGTTGGCGCCGATGGTATCGTATCGTGTTCATAGCGGCCTGACCGCCGACTGTACGGGATTGGATATTCGCGACAGCTCTCGAAAGGGCGACATAGGCTTGCTGCTGCAGACGCGACCGGCGCTGGGCGGCAACGTTATGGCAACGATTCGCACCAAGAACTCGAAGTCGCAGATGGCGACCGCAAGGCCGGGCGTTATGAAAAGGCTTCCACCCGACCCGTCGAGAAAAGGGAAGGTTGTCAAACACCAGGTCGAGCTTTCCGAAGACGATGTCAGCCTGGAGATTATACAGACTGAACTGGGCTCCGGCGAAGTGAACTTCGGTGCCGAGGTCATTGTCAGCGGCGGCAAGGGAATGCAGAGCAGGGATAACTACAATTCGCTTCTGGGGACACTTTGCGACGGCTTGAGTAATAAGCTGGGAACGCAGGTCGAAAGAGGCGCCTCGCGTGCGGCCGTCGAACAAGGCTTTATCGAACGCGTTCACCAGGTCGGGCAGACAGGCACCGCCATCGGGCCGAAACTATATATTGCGCTGGGAATCTCCGGCGC
>Ga0210003_1000509_pt1 | contig 34725 bp, 49 predicted proteins | sample LantaG_FD_182804 | JGI IMG/M metagenome (GOLD analysis project Ga0210003, IMG submission 182804) | Deep subsurface microbial communities from Baltic Sea to uncover new lineages of life (NeLLi) - Landsort_02402 metaG (SPAdes) (version 2) | ecosystem: Environmental > Aquatic > Marine > Oceanic >...
GTGAAGTATTAAAAAGTAAACAAAGATTATTGAAAGAAAATCTGAAAGTGGGAGATTATATTAATACCGAAGAATATATAGTCAAAATAATTGGTAAGGAAAATTAAATGGAAGGAATAGAAAAATCATTACCACAAACTCAATCAGCCCACACTCTAAAAATGATGATCAAACAGTTAAGGACAGGAGAGATTGACTTGGAAGAATATCTTATAAAGTGTGCCTACTGGGGAATGAAAACTTTAGACGATATATATTTTAGGTCTTTACCTTCAAGATCCTTGGAGATAATAGAGTATGAACAACTATCCTGGTCGAAGAAAAATAGGTTAACACATGATTTTTTTACGGATCACCCAGCAATAACAAGATATTACGACCAAAAGAGATGGATTGGAATAATGAATGAAACCAGCCTGTATAAATTAGAAGATATTAAAAAATATTTACCGGAAAGTGAGATAGAAAATCATAAAAAGTTAGATAAAAGAATATTGGACTTTAAAATGAAAATGGAGGGGATTAAATGAAATTAAAAGTGGGAAATGAAAAAATTAAAGGACTTAGCAATCCGGTTAAAAAAGCAGAAGAAACTAACGAGTGGGGCTGGTGGGCGCTGTTTGGTGTAATAATCCTCATGGAAATTCTGTTTGCATTAAAAGTATTAGGGAAGATATAAACATGAAAAAATATAAAATATATGCTCATAAATTGTATAGTCCTAAAGATATAGAAAGAAGGATGGGGATAAAAGAGGAAAAGATAATAGCCTTACTCGAGAGGGAAAGAACAAAGGGTATCCTCGGTAGAAAAATATTAGGGTTTTGGTATATCCGGGGGAAACAGGTAATAGAGATTCAAAAATTATTGAAGGATAAAAAAAGTGGCTAGGATAGTATTCATAGGCGCGAAACTGGAAGATTGGCTACCAAAAAAGGGTAAAAAAGAAAAGACTCCGGAGAAGATACTATATAAGGAACTGTCCGATTTATGGTCTTTACTTATTAAAGAGATCTACGGTTTTGTAAGTCTGGGATATTATCGGTGTGAAAAATGCGGAAAAATATTCAGATCAGGAAAGGGAGCCGGAACCGGAAAAGGCGTAAGATCACATCATATAATTGGCAAAAGAAATGGGAATGTTCGTTGGGACCTAAGAGATGGGAGTCCTTTGGATTCAGGTTGCCACACTATGAATATAGATTCGGCACATCAGGACCGGAGCGCATTTTTAAAGATAATGATTGAGAAAAGAGGCCAAAGATGGTGGGACGGATTACAGAAGAGAGCAGGCCGGAAAGGAGGAAGCAAGAAATGGACCTTGAGACAAATGGAGAACAGAAAGAGGAGATTCAAGAAACTACTCAAGAAATTACAGACGAAGCATTTACCAACCACCAGCTAATTATAAAAATTAAGCAATCCATAACTAAAGATTTCTGGAATCTGGCCATAATGTTAAAGATAAATCGGGACCGGAAATATTATAATATTCTGGGTTACTCGACATTCGAGGAATATCTAGGCACTCCGGAGATTAGTTTGAGTAGAGGGTATGTATTCAAGCTAATCAAAAATTATGAGTTATGGGTACAAAAATATAATGTATCTCCTGCGAAACTTCAGGGAATAGATGCCGAGAAATTATATCTTACCGGGATAGTGGCCACCAAAGAAGATTACGAAGAATGGTTAGAAAGAGCAAGAGTTTTGAGCCGGTCCGATATAAGAGGCCTGATCAAAGGGGAAGAGTATGAGTATTGGGTCAAGTGTCCTCAATGTGGGTACAAGTGGCAGCCATGACAGCAGACAAAGAATATTTTCAAAAGTATTTTCAGGTTCATAAAAAAGAATATCGAAGAAGATATATACAATGGAATAAAGATAATCCCGAGGCAGCAAAAGCAATAAGCAAAAGGTATCGAGAAAAGAAAAGAAAAAAGTCTATAAACAAAAGTGATTATGGGAAAATACCCTTAGAAGAATTATATATTAGAGGATATGGTAAGAGTCTTAGAAAGACAAAAGATGATGTTACTCATATCAGACACAAAAAAAGGATGTTCTGTGTAGACTGCCTCGATTATAAAACAAGAGAATGCCCTGGTTGGGATAGATGTAAATATAAAGAAGAGATATGGTAGAAAAATAAACAAGAAAGGAGGTTAAATAAATGGTATCTCAAAAAGAAGTAGATTTTATGAGTATGGAAATTGATGCTTGGAAACAACAAACTGCTACATTAGTAAAATTAGTAAATACTACTGAAAGCAAGTATGAAGCAAGAGGCAAGTCTCTAAATAAATTGTGGGAAAGAGGAAAAGAACTACAAAAAGAAGTTGCTACACTACAAAAATTCTGTGGCCGGATAACTTTGAATTTAGCTAAATTAGAACTTGAAAACAGAATAATTGTAATACCAGCTAATAAGCAAATAGGATGTGAACCTAAACAATTCTTAGTTAGAGACATCGTAAGGCAATTGATTAATGTAACTGGTTATGATTTAGAGTTTAATGTATTGCAAAAGAAGTTTTTTGGTCCGGTAAATTTAGCAATGACCGGGGAAGAAATAAAGAAATAAAAAAAGAGGCGGAGATTTATTTCTCCGCCTTTCCTCATAGTTTTCAGATTTTATATATATTGCTCAAATTTTATATAACCGCAAATTAAACAGTTATTTTTTTTCATCATCCACCAACTTTATTTTATTCCAACCTCTTCTCGGGATCTTCCAATCAACACATATTTGACGGATCCGTTCATAGGTAACATCGTATATTTTAGCAATTTCCCGGAGAGATTTTGTTTTTACCAGTTCCCTCAATTCACTTTTTTTTATTACCTTCATACAATCACCTCGTTTTTAGATTTTTTAGCTGCACGATTCTATTATGAGCATAACCTAGCAAATGCCAGACCGGATTCTCCGGGATCTGATTATCGGGAATAATCGAAACCGCGGTTACTCTCCGGCCAAACCGATCAAACAAACCTTCTTGTATATTAATTATAGCACCCTCAGCCTTAATATGATAGGTTCTTTTGTGTAATTTTGTGATTTGCATTATTTGTACCTCCTTTTAATAATAGCATTTAACAATTTCATTTACTTTTTTTAAGGTCCATACAGCATTTAGATTCCTTATTTCTTTTATTTCTTTCCACAAATAACCGTATTTTGCCATCGTGTAACAGATAAGAGCTTCCATTTTATAATCATAAGGTTCTATACTGATCAGTGGGATTAAGAGTTTATTCTCTTTTTCTTTGTAAGTGGGTTTTTCCACCATTGCTAAAATATATTCAGGTTTTTTAAATGTTTTTTCAATTTCGTATAGGTCAGGATTTAATTTTACTCTTATTATATGTTTGCATTCTAACCGGCGAAACTTCCAGGCCGGACAGGAACAACCCCACTTATTTTTATCCGACAGGGCAACCACATAATTACCATTGCCATTTTCGCTTTCGACTTTCCATTTTTTGATCCATTTCATTATTAATTTACCTCCTTTAAAAAAATTTTAACTGACAATTATCCTCATCAAAAACCCCCTCTCTTTTCTCAAAATTTACAAATCCGCATGGTTCCCTGGTGATCACATACCACCGGTCCAGCTCTTTCTCTTCATTCTTGCCTAAAAATCTCATTGAAAAAGCTGCATGATTCAGGCCGGTTCTTTTAAATTTATCATCGATAATACTTTTAAGATACGATATTGCAGTCAATTTAGGCCTCCTTTCATATTTTTAACGCTCCAGGATTGCGTACAAGCGACGAATTTAAAGCAAGGCTTATGATTGTACCTTGCTTTTGCTTTACATAATTCAAGTAATCACAACCCCGGGGATTGTCTCTCTTGCGAAACAACGCCCGGAGTTCTGACTGCTACAGGAATTTATTAACTAGTTCCCTATGTACTGCCATACTTGCCCACATACCAAGTTTATTAAACCAAGCTTGATCGTTTTCTATTTCAATATCATATTTAGCCGCTAATTCTTCTTTTGTCTTTTGCCAAACTCCAGGGCTGATACTTCTTTGAACCATAACGTATTTTGCAGTCGGTCCGGTTTTATTATAGTCATAATTATACATATCTGTCATACCATCGAATGATCCAGCTTCGTATTTATTGACTATTTTCCTAATTTCATCGTCCGGTACTCCGTCAGTATAATCTATATCAACAGAATTACCGCCTGCAAAAGACTCCGACCTTACCGAGAATTTAATTCTAGGAAACTTTTCTTTTAATTCTTTTCTTATCAATTTCGCTACTTGTGCATGATCGCTTAACATTTAATTAACCCTCCTATTAATATTTTAGTATCAGTCTAAAATAACCTTAATAAACTCCACCTATAAGAGATGGAGTCTATAAAGCTATTCTGGATAATAAATAGAATCTGCAACGGATCTTAAATCACGTTCTAACTCTTCAAGAGTATAATCTTTGTACTCTTGCAAATTTCGTAAAATATCTTCTAGTCTTGATTGAATTTTCTTTTTTTGTTCTGACATCTTTAAATCCTCCTAACTCTTTGTTTTTAAGCCTATCCTAATATAACACAATTTAACCTAATTGTCAAGATATATTTTAATGCAAGAGATAAAAACCTTTTACCATTGAAGATAAATTGAAATTATGCTATAAACCGGCTATGAAAAAGAAACAGATCCCTCAATCAAAAATAAAAGAAGAATTAATACAAGAACCAGAGAGAGAAGAGAAGAGGAAAGTAGGTCGGCCTTCGATTTTGACTCCTGAGCTGAAAACTAAGCTAATTAAGCTATTTGGGAAACATTTTTTTATCGCGATCGTTGCATCAAAGGCAGGGATTTACCGGCAGCAGATTTATGAATGGATAAGGGAACAGAAGAATTTCCAGACAGATGTTACGCATGCGCAAGGCAAGTGGATTGCACAACAAATGGATCTATTAAGAAAATACGCCAAAGACAAGCGAGAAAAGGACTGGCGCGCCTTAAAATACTTACTTTCAATAGCAGATGCAGAGTTTAACGATAAGAAATTCCTCCGGGAAGAGCCAGGAAAGCGGGAATCTACCCAGATCACCATCATTATCAACCGGAAGGATCTCGAAACATCAAAAATAGAGGCCTCAAAAACAATAGGAGAAAGCAAACTTGAAGAAGAACCGGTCTCATTAATACTATTTAATGAGGAAAAGAAGGAGAAAAGAGGAGAGAAGAGGCAAAAAGCAATATCGGGAGAAGCTGAAACCCTGTAATTATAAGGGTTTTAGCTTGGTATAGTCCTATAATTAACATTATGTAAAGTAAATTTTGAGCTTGATTTGAGCTTGATTTGAGCTTGAGCTGAGGCCGGACCTCGAGCTTGAATTGATTGATTAATTTTTTTGGAGCAACCACGCAAAGGCAGGGGTGGGGGGTCGCCGGATTTCTTTCTTAAATATATATCCCGGTAGCCCTGTCCTAAATGCTACGCATGAAGCTTTTTCAGAGAAAAGTCTTGAAAGGAGGTAAATCATGGATAAATCTAAAGAATATATAAAAAATGAAGAAGAATTAGGAAGATTAGAACTAAAAGCTAGAATCAAAAAGTTGGAAGACCAAGTTAAAGTTTTGGAAGTCCTATGTAACATCTATGCCAAGAGTATGGGAGTAAAAATCGAAAGACTTCCTGGCGATGGTAGATTAATAGTTATTTCACAGATATAAAAGGAGGTTGATATGTCAATAAGTATATATCTAATGAGGTTATTAATTGCATTTTCTTTTGGTACTGCTATATTTATTAATATTTTAGGGATGTTTCACATGAGATTAACTATAGTAATACGCATTTTAACAATTATAGTATTTTTGGGTAGTGGTTTGATGTTATGGGTGATTAAATAAGACGTACCTCTTCCTCAAAATGCTACGCATGAAGAAAATTAAAAAAAGTCTTGAAAGGAGGCAAAAACAATGGAAAATATAGGTTGGGGAACTATTCCTTTGGTGCTATTTATAGTCATTATAGGAATTGGTTTAGGAATAGGTTACTTTTTCGGAAAACGCAAAAAATGAAACTGTTGTAAACAAAGGGCAAATTACCAACCCTGCACCGGTGGGGTAAAAATATGAAAGGAGGAATATCATGGAAAAGGTTAAAGAGAAAGAAATTACTTACGAAGATTTAGAAAATAAAACTAAAAAAGAACTTAAAATTGCACTTGAACATGGCCACAATGATAATTATGTTAATGCAAAAAATTTATCAGAAACGTTAGTAAATATACTCAAAAGATTAAGGTGAATAAGTCAAGAAATTCTCGAAAGGAGCTGTAAATGAGTAAAATAAACTGTTTGAAGTGTCTAAATAGAACTTTAGACTGGTATTGTGCTGCAGCACATCATGAAGGGGGATTTTTAAAGAAGATAGAAAATAAGAATGTTGTGCCAAAATGGTGTCCGAAGCTGAAAAAATGAAACCCTTATAAACAAAGGGTAAATTACCAGTCTCCCATGGGGCTGGTATACGCATGAAAGGAGTTAAAGATGGATGAATATGATGTTCTTTTATATGATATTAATAGGGAAAAGAGAGCGAAAGAAGAAAAGAAGTTTTGGAGAGGCAAAAAATGGAATAAGAAGCAACTGGAAAAGTTAGAAAAGCAGATGGAACCACCTTTGCAGATAAACATGATTAAAAGTGGTCAGGAGATCCAAAGGGAGCAGATGAGAAGACAAATGGGTTTGACCGATACAGAAGGGATAACCATAACGGAAGAAAATCTTAAAAAACTCATGGCTGATCTGTCGAGATCCATATCTGCAAAAGGTGTTATATATTTAGAAGGTGTATTTTATAAAGATTTTACGCATTTCTGTAGTGCCTTGCTCGAAAAATATTTTACTAAGGAAATAAATTAAAATGTCCATAGAATTTGATTTCCAGGAAGAACGTGAGCGCATCACCTTTACAGAAAAACAACTTGTTGCCCTGAGGATACTTAATAAAAAGGGTGTCCGAGGTCTATTATTTGGCGGGGCAAAGGGCGGAGGAAAATCAGTACTCTTATGCCGGTATGCCTGGCTATATTGCAAGTCGATCATTAAATATTTTAATATACCGGTTTTAAGAAGTCCTATACCATTGGGATTTTTAGGGAGACTTCAGGGAGTTGATTTTGATGATACCACACTGGAGAGCTGGAAAGAATACATACCGGAAGAAGATTATAAGATTAAAGAAAAAAATAAAGAAATTATCATTGAGAATAGAGTTAAAATTCAGTATGGTGGATTAGATAATAAAAAAGTGGTTAAAAAATTTAATAGTGCCAATTATGGTTTTTTCGGTCTGGATCAGGCCGAAGAAATTGAAGAAGATAAACTAACCGAGCTAAGATTGACCCTTAGAAGAAACATAGGTGGAATTCCTCTGCCATTTAAAGAACTCTATACCGCCAACCCAGCGGACTGCTGGCTGAAGGATGAATTTGTCTTAGGCCACAATAAGAGATTTGTTTTTCTTCCTTCCTTGCCTTCAGATAATTCCTTCTTGCCTTCCGACTACGTCGAAAACATGGAATACACCCTGCGTAATAGACCGGAATTGTTAAAAGCTTATCGTGATGGTTCCTGGGATATATTGGCCGGGGCGGATATTGTAATACAGGATAGATGGATTGATAGGGCGAATGAAAACAAGTTTCATAAGCCGATAAGAAGAGTTATTGTGTGTGATCCTGCAAAGTACGGAGACGATGAGACCGTTATCTATGGTATGGAAAATACCAAGATATTAAAACCACCCCGGATATACGGTAAAAAAGATGAGTATTACACCGCCAATGAAATGGAGAACATGGGTTTAGATTTTAAACCTTCACTTTATATAATCGATGGTATAGGAATAGGTAGCGGAGTAGCCTCCATATTAAGTAATAAGGGATTACCTGTTTTAGTTATAATGAGTTCAGAGAAGCAGGAATCCGGAGTTCCTAAACAATTTTTAAACCGGAGGTCACAGATATGGTGGTATGCCGGTCAGCAATTCGGTGATAATGAAGTGGAGTTACATCACAAAGATCAGGAATTAAAAAGACAGCTTACCGTTCCCCGATATACTTACAAAGGCGATAAATTTATGATCAGGTCAAGGGATGAGATTAAAAAAAGTTATGGCCGGTCTATTGATAGGGCAAGTGCTTATGTTATGGGAATTTGGGGACTGCAGTACGCAGAGGAAGAAGCACCGGAAGCTAGGCCGGAAGACTTTTTTACTGAGGAAGATTTGGGTGCTGGTTTTATGTCGGCGTAAATAATTTTGCTTGCTAAAAGACCTCTTTTATGATAAAATATTCATAAAGGAGGGGATAAATATGTTTGATAGAAAAAAATATATTAAAAAATATATGAAGCAATGGAGAAAAAATAACCCTGGATATGGAAAAGAATATCACGAGAAATGGGAGAAAAATAATTCCGAACATATAAAAGAATACAAAAAGAAATGGTATAAGGATAATTTCGAACATATAAGAAAAATTCGGAGGCAACGATATTTAAGAGACCGTGAAAAAGAATTAAAGTATGCGAAACAATGTCGTAAGGAAAAAGTACAATATGTCCAGGATTATAAACTTTCCAAAGGGTGTTCTCTTTGCGGATATAATAAGAATCCGAGATTTTTAGGTTTTCATCATCCTGATGATAATAAAGAATTTAATGTTTCAGTTTCTGGTATGAGTTTAGAGAGAATTAAAAAAGAAATAGGTAAATGTATTCTTCTTTGTGTAAATTGTCATTCAAAATTACCTCGAAAAAAGAGAATAGTTGACAAAAATTAAAAAAAGGTGTAATAATAAAATTGTTAAAATCAAAATCAGATGAAGTTATAAAAAAAATAATTATTAAACTAAAAGAGATTTTAGAAGAAAATCCTGATTTTACTGGCTCAGTTAATATCAATTTCTGTTTAGGTGGTATAAGCAATATATATAAAAAAGAAAAAGTTTAACTTGCAGAGGTCATGCACAAAACGTTCCACCCTGCTGATAAGGGACCAGGGGTCCCTTCGAGAGATAGGCAGGGTGGTCAAAAAAGAATATATAATTTAAAGAGACTGCTCTAAAGAAGTCCTATAAGGAAAACTCTGAAGAAGCTCTGATAACGGGAAACCGTTTTTCAGGGCTTTTTTTTATTTGGAGAAAAAATGGTAAAAACGATAACCGAAGAAGAAGAAAAAATAAGATCATCAGATTCTGAAGAATCGGAAACTGCTTTAGTTAGTAAAATGGAAAAGTTTAACCAGGAAGCAGAGGAAGGGAATGCCAGTTGGGTAGATAGGGCTATCAAAAATTATGACTTTTATTGCGGGAAGCAATGGAGTCCGACAGATTTAGCCAAGTTGAAAAAAGAAAGAAGACCTGCCCTTACCATTAACCATATCTTACCTACAATCAATCTTTTATCGGGGATGGAAAGAGAAAATAGAAATGATATCAATGTATACCCCAGAAAAGGCGGAAAACAAGCTGTAGCTGATGTATTCACCGGACTATCTAAACATTCTATGGATCTTTCTAACGGTGAATTTGAACAATCTATGCAGTTTTTAGATGGTGGAATAGGGGGAAAAGGCTGGATAGGCCTAGATATCTCTTATGAAAAAGACCCCATTAATGGAGATATCGTAATAGAAAGAAATTCTTCGTTTGATATAAAAGAAGATCCCAATGCTAAAACCTACGACCTGAATAAATCCGCTAAATATATAATCCGTTATTACTGGGGAGACAAAGAACAGGCTTACTTGCTCTATCCTAAAAAAGCGGAAGATTTAGGAAAATACCTGGAAAGTTATAGCGGTCAAGACGCTTTTGAAATTAATCCAACAAAACAGACTGATACTGATATGTTAAGACCTTCTAATTATCGTTACCGCATAAAAGAAACCTGGTGGAAATCCTACAAAAAACAATTATTCTTGATTGATAAAACCAATCTTATGTTTATCCCCGTTCACAAGTCTCAGGAACCGGTTTTAGAGGCACTCCTCACCAAAGACCGGGAAATGGCAGAAAAAGAAAAAAGACCATTAAAATATAACACTACTTCCCGAATAATCCCGGTTATGAACGTAACTACTACTCTGGGAGATATTGTTTTAGAAAATATCGAAGATCCCTTCAGCGGTTTAACTTTATTCCCCTACATAAGATTCTGCCCTTACTGGTCAGATGGTTACATCTTTGCGGTGGTAGATAATTTGATATCTCCCCAGGAAGAAATAAACAAGACCTCTTCCGGGATATTACATATGTTGAATAGAACCGCTAATACCGGTTGGCTCAATAAAAAGATCGGCGGAGCAATTATGAAAGTTTTGGAAACCTTCGGCTCAAAAGCAGGAATAGTAATCGAATATGTAGACACTCCACCTACAAAAATTGAACCCAATAAATTACCTGCCGGACATTTTACCCATAAACAGGATGCAGTTAATAACATCAGGATGATATCCGGTTTAAATACCGCCAGCAGGGGCGAAGGGGCCAAAGAAGAATCTGGTATAGCCATGCTCCGAAGGCAGAAACAGGGAGCGGTTATATCAGAAGTAGTTTTTGATAATTATAAATTCACTCAACAGATTTTTGGTGAAACCTTAATAGAATTTATCAGACATACCAACGTGTATTCTCCGAGTGAAATAGCCGAGATATGTATTGAAGAAAAAATGAAGATAGATCCCAATCAGTTAGCTCAGGCAATACGTTCATTTAGAGTTGGCCACTATGGAATTAAAGTTTCTTCTAGACCTTCTACTCCGACTATAAGATTGGCCAACTTTGAAATGTTAGCTAGACTGGCTGAATCTGGATTCCCGATCCCAATAGATATTTTGTTAGAATCTATGGATATACCACGTAAGGAAGAGATGATTCAAAGAGTCAAAGCCCAGCAAGAACAACAACAGCAAATGGCTCAACAACAAGCAGCTCAAGGCAGACAACCTAAAGGCAAAGCGTCTGCTCCGAAGCAACAATCTCTCGTAGGACGTGCAATGTAATGCCATATAAAGATAAAGTTAAATATTTCCCTACCAGAAGGGTGAAAATCTGGAATAACCCTCACTCCGAGGGACGAAAGGAGGCGAAAATACATGGAAATTAAGGAAGAAGGGCAAGAAACCCAAGATAAAGTTAAAGAAGAAAAGACCTATAGCGAAACTGAACATAAGGGAGTAATTAGTGATTTGCAGAAAGAGAGGCAACAACGCCACGATTCAGAATTTAAGTTTTCACAATCTCAGGCTCAACTGGAATCTCTCAGAAAAGAGAATGAAGAATTAAAAAGGAAGTCTGAAGAGAAAGAAATCAAAAAATCTGTAATCGAAGGCGAAGACGGAGATATCCTGACTAAAAAAGATGGTAGAGAGATCGAATCAAAAGTTATGACCAGTATTGATAAAGCACAAAAATTGGTAAAAGAAAGGGACGACAAAGAAAGATTGGATGCTAATTACCAAAAATCTCTTACCGCTGCTCAAACTAAATATGCAGATAGAAAAGATATAGGTTTGGATTTTGAAACAGTTCGTCAGGCTGCTCTCAGAAGAATTGGCGGTAGAAAATACAAACAACTGGACATTTATACTTCTGATAACCCAGGTGAAGAACTTTATAAAGAAGGTTTAGAAGACCCTGAAATGAAAGAGAAACTTGCATTAGTCAAGAACGAAAAAATCCTTGATGACATGGGAAATCGTAAGGTAGACAAGAAGGGCTTAACCGGCGAAACGAAGCAATATGGCTTCCATTTCTATACTATTGACGAAGTTGCTGCCATGAAACCGGAAGAAGCCTTAAAAGTAAAACCAGACATAGATAAATCTATGTTGAAGTGGTAAAAATCCTAACTGAGAGGAACTCAGGCAATACTTCACTCCGAAGGTAAAAGGAGGGCAAACATAAACAAATAATAAGAAAGGAGTGAGTTAAATGTCTATAAGAGACGCAATACCTGTAATTTTTGCGGCAACATTACTTCAAGAATTAAAGAACAAACTCGTATTTGGTAAGATTGCTTTCAAAAAGCACAGCGGAGAAATAAAAGAAAAAGGCGATAGGATAAAACTAAAAGGCTATGGTGGAGTAACCATCAATGATTATAACCCTGGTGACCCAACCTGGGATGCAGCACATCCAAACGGTATTACTTACGAAACACCCGAAGCTGCTGCTATGTTCCTGGACGTTGACCATGCTAAGGATTATGGTATCAAGTTACACGACATTACAGAATTACAAAGTGATCCTGCTGCTCGAGAACATTACGCCAAAGAAGCTGGTTATGGATTGGAACAGGAAGTAGATAAATATATTGCTGGTTTATATACCCAGTCAGCATTCGGAAGTTATGTTTTAAAACATACTGGAATGACTACTGCTCTTATAACCAGTTATATAGGCGAATTATGGAATTCTTTAAACGCTGTAAATGTAGAGAAAAAGTTTTTAACCATACCTCCATGGGTTGCTTTGAAATTACTACTTGCTGGTATCCTTAATGCTGATGACTTAAAAGGCGAACTCAAAAATGGTTTTATTGGCAGGGTATTACAGTTTGATATGTATATGTCAAACAACTGTCCTGCTTTAGTTGCTGCTACTGCTGGACGCAGACGTAATATCATTATGTCTGGTTCTTACCAATCAATTGCCTTTGTCGATCAGATGACCGAATCCGAAAGTCTTCGTTCACAAGGATACTTCGCTGACCTTATCAGAGGACTTCACGTTTGGGGTGCAAGAGTAGTTAAACCAAAAGAGTTATTCTACCTCGATTTAGAAGAAGCACCTGAGACTACGATTTAAAGTTAATTGTTAATATGAGGGGCTTTTATAGCCCCTCTGAAATATGAATAGGAAAGGAGATAAAAATAATGCCTTACGTAAAAACTGTAGCTACTAATACTACTTTGGCAAGAGAAGTCATTAAAGTAATAGCGAATATGGCTGCAACCGCTGCTGGTAAACTGGGAGCATTATCCGCCACTTTTGTTCATAATGCGTCAGCCGCAGACCATATAACCGGAACTGGGCTTGAAGCATTTGTAGCAGATACAAAAATAAAAGTTGTCGGATCAGTCAGTAATGATGGAATCTATACCATTGCTTCCAAAACAACCAATGATATTACCTTGATAGCAACTGATGTTTTAGTTAGTGAAGGACCTACTGCCACCGTTTCGATATTAGGTATAGAAGAGTTTGTGATTACACCAACCAGGAGAAACGAACAAACAGTCATTGCCATAATGTATACCACAGATACCGGTGTGACTTTTAGTTTGGCGCCTGGTGCTTTTTGGGCTGCTGGTGTAGCTTTAACCGGAGCTGTAACCATAACATTACTCAATTTGTTATCTGTAGAGACTGCTAAGTATCTACAGGCTGATGGGACAATGATATTGACCTTAATCCCTGTAGTTAACAAAGCACTTCTAACTGATCACGTTGCCGAAGTAGGTTTAGTCGAATTACCATAAAAGAAAAAGAGGGAGGACTTTTGTCTTCCCTCTTTTTAAAAGGAGAAAATATGCTTTTTTATAGTGTAGAGAAAAATCTTGTGGTAAATAGCAAGAAAACAAAGAAAATAATAGCTCGATTTAAGGATGGAATATTTGAAACTGATGACCCTATCTTAATTGATAAATTAAAACCATATTTTAAACATAGAGAAAACCCACAAAATAAAAAGAGAGGGAAAACATTTGAAGAGATATATGGAAAGAAAAGAGCAAAAGAAATGAAAAGAAAAATAAGTAAGACTCTGAGAGGAGTGAGTTAAATGTCAAAATCCAGTCAAGAAATTGCAGTTATAGCACTGGGAGCAAGTCAATCCCAGGCTATAAGAAAACCCGGTTACACTATTGTAGGGATTATAATGCCTGCTGCCTGGACTGCTGCCGATATTACTTTTCTAGTATCGAATAATCCGACAACCGGTTTTGTTAAATTGGTACAGGCAAGTGATGAAGCAGAAATAACTTCAAAGGCAAGTGCAAGTGAGTCTATTGTCTTTAATGGAGCTATTAAAGAAGCATTGGCTTTAGGAGTATACTTTAAAATTCGTTCTGGGATAGCAGCCACACCAGTTAACCAAACCGCCGGAGCAAACTTAACTATAATCTTTGAGGAAAAAGGGAAGTAATTTTATGCCTTATCGTTTAAGCAAATTAAAAACTGGCAAAAAAAAATTTGTGATGAAGAGTTTAAGGACCGGGAAAATTTATCATTATAGCACTGCTGCGGCTCGGAAGAAAGCTATGAAAATACATCATGCCTTTGCCCACGGATGGAAGCCGACCGGGAAAGCTAAAAGAAAAACCAGAAAAAAAAGAAGATGATTAAATGATAAAAGGTAGTCATCATAGCGAAGAAGCAAAGGAAAAGTTAAGTGAATCATTAAAAGGCAATAAAAATCGTTTAGGCATTCCTTGTTCAAAAGGAGCAAAAAGAAATATAAGTGAATCTCTTTTGGGGAATAAAATATGTCTTGGTAGAATACTTTCTGAAGAAACAAGAAATAAAATAAGTAAAGCACATATTGGGAAAAAATTATCAGAGGAAACAAAAATAAAAATGAGGGGTCATGTATCTTGGAATAAAGGCAAAAGTCTATCGGAAGAAACAAGAAAAAAAATTAGTGAAGCTCTTAAAGGCAAAACTTCTTGGAATAAAGGGAAAATATACTCTCAAATATCTGGCTCGAATCATCACAATTGGAAAGGTGGAATAAGTTCTTTAGTCAGAAAAATAAGAACTTGTTTCCAATATCGTCAATGGCGTTCTGATATTTTTACTCGTGATGGTTTTGTTTGCCAAAAATGTGGGAAGAGAGGTTGTGGTGAATTGAATGCTCATCATATTAAAAGTTTCTTTAATATTCTACAAAGATATGAAATTACAACATTTGAAGAAGCTTTAAAATGTGAAGAATTATGGAATATTAACAACGGCATAACTTTATGTGAAAAATGCCATAAAGAAACTTATAAAGGAGTGAAAAATATTGATCCTCAAAAGTGAATTAATTTCTGTGGTGAACGAAACTTTAAAAAGAAAATATACTGTTGACGGAACGGACTTGGATGCAAAAATTACTTCTGTGTTAAAAGATTTATCTAAGAGAGGGAATTTCCTAACCGAAGAAAGCACAAGAAAAACTATTGCTAATCGGCCTTATTATTCAATGCCTGATCATTATAAAGACCGGCTGTTGATAATGCTTGATGATTATTACCCTCTTGAGTGGGAAACCTTCAAGAAGTATCAGGAAGAACGTTCTTTGAGTCCTGATAATACGGATTATCCTCAAGCGTTTAGCAAGATGAATAAATTCTATTACTTGAGACCGACTCCTGATTCGGATGATTATACCATCAGGCAATTTTTTGCCTATTATCATCCTGAAAAGATAATTGTAGATGAGACAGAATATAAAGCCTGTGATTATATACTTTTTAATGATATTTACCGTAAAGCTATTGAGATGAGATTGCTTTGGGAAGTGGCTTCAGGTTTAGGAAGGTTTAAAGATGCTCAAGAGTATATGACCTACTATATAAAGGACGAAGTGCCAAGTTTATTAAACAACATTGATGAAGACCCGACAATTTGCGATTATCCCGAAGATTAAGGAGTAAAAAAATGGACAAACAATCTTTTGGTATATTTGCCACTATCGGAGGATTAAAGAAGGATTTTCCGGTAGTCTTAATTTCTAATGTTTTTACTCCTGACAATTCAAATATTTTACTTAAAGACGGAAAAATAATTCGGAGGAAGATGAGAGAGAAAAATCTAATAGATGGTGTAGGGGCAAAAGTACGGACTACTGACGAAAATCCTATTATTCACTATCATACTTTTATAAAGAGGTCTACTGGCGCGCAATATTTACTTGGCTTCACCAAAGCTCACATCTATTGTTGGGACTGGGATGCTAAAGAGTGGGTTCTAAAATGGACTAATCATAATATATCTGTAAGTACCATATCATTTACTCATAATGCAGCATCTGCTGATACCATAAACGATTCTGGAAACGGTTTTGTAACTGCTGGGTTTGTAGAAGGAGACAAGATTACCGTTACGGGCGACAGTGATAATAACGGAGATTATACCATTGATGCCGAAGTTGTTGCGGGAGTTATTACTCTTATCGCTAGTGATACCTTAACCACCGAAGCAGCAGGGGATTCAGTTACTATCGTTGCTAATTGTGAGAATTGGGAAACGGGAAGTTATAACGATAAGGTTATTGCTACTAATGGTATAGACTTTGTCTTAGCTTGGACTACTTCAGGTGATTTTGCAGCTTTAGATACTGCAACTGGTATTGAATATGAAACTGGTAAATTCTTAACTAAAGCCAAACATCTAACTATTTATGAGAGCTTTCTTATCTTGGGATACACCTATGAAAATGGAAATTGGTATCCCCAGAGATTTAGATGGAATGCCATCGGACAAGAAACCGAATGGATAGCTGTTAATTCGGGCAGTACCGAAGTGGGGAAGTCTGACTTCATAAAGGGTTTTGGGAAATATCAAGGACTTTTAATTGTTTTTAAAGCAGAAAGTTATTATAAATATTGGTTAACCGCTGATACCGTTCTTGTTTTTAATGGAGTTTTTATCTCAATGAAAATCGGGTGCAGGTGTGGCAAATCAATTGTAAATGATAGTAAGGGAAGATTATACTGGTACGCCTCTGATGGTACTTTTAAGGAGATTTCAACAGGAACAATCTCTCAACCGATACAAACCGATATCGTTGATTTAATATACCAAACTTCAGTAGAAAAGATGAGAAGTGAATTTATAGATTTAACCGAAGAAGTTTGTTGGGCTGTTCCAGTAGGTAATGTTTTAAATAATAAACTTTTAACTTTCAAAGAAGGCAAATGGGGAAAGGTAGATATGGCAATTCCAGCGTTTGGAGGTTATTTAGAACCATGAGTATATTAATTTTAAGACCTAACGCAAATGGTAGAAATGCTATCGTTGACAGTAAACCTAATCCCCCAGCTTGGAGTTGCGTTGATGATGTTTCGCCAGATGAATATAGCACTTACCTTAGAAATTGTCTTGGTTATGCTTTAAGTGCTTCATTCCTTCTTCCAAATCACTCTTCCAGTGTAGGCGGAACTATCAATTCTATTAAAATTTACTATCGCACTTTCGGAGATGAAACACACCCTCACGAAAGTCCTTATTTTTACATAGGTAGTAGTATATATTGGGGGACAGAGGTTGACCAACAATTCTCTTGGGTAACAAAATCCCAGACCTGGACTACCAGTCCTAAAACAAGTTTACCCTGGACTTGGGAAGAGATAGATGACCTGGAAATAGGGGTTTATATGGACAAGCCAGAATGTTATCTTCATTGCTACATTACCCAAATATATGTGGAGATTGATTACGAAGCTATCCCAGTTGTTTCCTCTGTAGCAACCTCATTAATTGAAGAAACTACTGCCACAGGAAACGGAAACATCACCGCTACAGGAGATTCTTCGGTTACTAAACGTGGAGTATGTTATAACACGACAGGTAATCCTACGGTAGCGGACAGTATAGAAGAAGATACACCTGGTCCCTATTCGACAGGTGCTTTCTCGAAGAATCTTACGGGTTTAACTCCCGGACAGAAATATTACATCAGGGCTTATGCTTATAATTCCGAAGGATACGGATATGGAAGCGTTCTAACTTTTACCACTAAACCTAATCCACCTACCGCTTTGGCGTGTGCAGTAATCAGTAGCACCCAAATTAACCTCACTTGGACTAAAGGAACTGGTGCAGAAAAGACAATGGTTCGGAGGAAGATAGGAAGTTATCCTACTTCGCCGACAGACGGAGATGAAGCATACTACGGTACTTTGGTAGCCTATAGTGATGACGACCTCGCAAGATATACTCATTACTATTATCGAGCTTGGTCTTTTAAGACTGACGCACCTAATTCGGGTTGGTCTGACGCTTATTCGTCAGACGATGATTCTACTCCTGCCGAATTAGCAACCATACTTACTCATGACGCAACAGGAATTTTACAAAATCAAGTAACGGGTAACGGAGAAATAACCGATACAGGTGGAGTTGATGTTACTGTAAGAGGGTTTAAGTATGCCTTAACCAAAGACCCTTTAAATGATGTCCATGAGGAGGATGGAACTTACGGGATTGAAGAATACGATTTAATTATATCCGATTTACAAGCTAATACCGAATACTGGTATTGTGCTTATGCTGTAAACTCGATAGGAACTGCTTATGGTGAGTGGGTTAAGTTTCAAACTCCTGCTTCGAGTGTTATTCCTACGGGAACAAAAATAAATATATGCAGTGATAATTCGGGATACACCTATGAACTTAATAAATCTTTAACTGATGACGGGGAGTCTTACGAATCTTATTTTGTGTTATCTACAGACCTGGCACAAAAGCAAGGATTACATTTTAATAAAAGATTGGAGGATTTATTTTCATATTTTGAAAAGAAAGATTCGGGAACTTGTAAAATCTATGTCAAATGTGATAACGAAGCAGAATGGCAATATGCAGGGGAGATTTCTATGACCGGAGATGAGGATATTATTATTAAACATCTTCCAAGTGATAATGAGGATATCAGCGGAGATGTAGATTTCTTTGCGAAGACATACTTAATAAAATATGTCTTCCAAAATGACTTTGAGTTTATTGGTTTAGTAACCGAGGCTATCCCAGAAGGAGAAAGATAGATGGCTGAATTTTTAAAAACACCAAAAAATTTAATCTTACCAGATGTAGAAAAGATAAAAGATCCAGAAGCAAAAAAAGTGTGTGAAGAATACAATAAAGCCTTCAATGAATTGGTAATTGCTGTATATTCAGACTTTTCATGGCTTCATAAAAGAATCTACGATTTGGAGCATCCATAATGGAGAAAGAAAATAAAGAAAAGGAAGAAAAGAAAAGGAAAATTAAACCAAATGAAATCTATATTATAAATAAATTAAATTTTGCTGATCAAGCTAAAGTATTGGCTAAGATATGTATGACTTTGAAATTTGCCAAAAAAGAACCGATGGATCCAGATATATTCATAGAAAATACTACTAAAGCTTTAGCTTTCAATCGTTGCATTATATTAGTTACTTTCGATGAAAAGATGGAGTTAAATAGTTGCGTTGTATTACTTCTAAATAATAATCGTTTTAAAGGAAAAATATTATGGATCGATTGGGCCTGGAGTGATGGTAAAGATTTAAAATTAGGATTAAAAGTTTTTAAAAAAATAGAAGAATTAGCCCAAATATTAAAAGCCGATAGAATCGCTGGAGCTATGACCAGAGGGTTTAGGGCTGTTTCAAAAAAATATGGCTTCAAGGAAGCCTATCGAGTTATTGAAAAGGAAGTGAAAAACAATGTGGAATAAATTTAAAAGAATTTTAAAAAATGCTTTGTTTTTTCCAGTTCTTATTGCTTTTGCAAGCAAAGGACATTATGAGGAAGATGAGCCGCCAGAACTGCTTGAAACAGAATATACCGACCCTGCTATGGAGAAATTAGCAGAATTGATGGGTAGGGATGTCACTCTTCCGACTGTAGATTTGCCTAAATTGTCTGATGCAGAAAAGAAACTGGTAGATTTTGGAACTAATATTATACAAAAGATGATGGGAGCAGGAACCCCTGAACCTTATGAGATTGGTTTGGAGAAGATAAAAAGTGTATTAGGTGGAGAATATAATCCACTTACCTCTCCTTATTATAAAGGACTAAAGGAAGAGGCAGCCAGATTTGAAGAACAAGGCATAAGCGATATAAGACAACGCAGTCAATTGGGTGGAATGCTTTATAGTGAACCGGCAATGGGAGCAGAAGCAGAATTTAAGGGAATATTAGGAACTGGATTGACTAAAGAATTAGGGAGACTTTATGAGTCAGATATAAATAGACAAACCAGTATGATACCTCAATTATTAGGTTATGCTGGATATGAGTCTTCTTTACCAGGACAAAAAATAGAAACATTAAAAAGCTTTGCACCAATGGCAGGACAGGAAAGAGATATTGCTACCAAACAGGCTTTAGCTGATTGGCAGGTAGGGACTCAACAGGAATTATTCCCATTCCAATACCAAGCACCTATTGCACAATATATGGCTGATTGGGGTAACTGGTACCAACCTACACAAACCTATCACCCTGGATTCTGGGATTATGCTGGCGGTATTCTCGGTGGCATTGGTTCAATATTATAAGGAAGTGATTTTATGAGAGTATTACAATTTCCTTCACAATATCGGCAAGGTGAAGCTCCTTACGATATTTTTAAAGATCGAATGGCCGCGATAAGTTCTATTACGAATGGAATAAAAAATATAATCGCTAATAAATTTATCAATAAACAAAACACTATGATTGCCGAACAGATTCAGAATGAAATTGATAAGCAGAAAGCTATTGATTTATCTAATTTGATTTTGAGTGATCCACCGGATGAAATTTATCCGGCTAATCTTGAAGATACGATAGGTCAGTTTATAGATAAATTTTCTATGGGCCCGATGGCACAAAAAGAAACCATGATGGGAAATTTGCCTTCTCCAACTCCCCAAGTTGGTATTCCTAGTGGCGTAATTCCAACTGGTACACTTCCAGGTGTAACTCCTGCACCAAGTGGTATAACTCCAACTATGGGTAGAACTCCAACTCCAGGTGTAACTCCAACTGCACCAACGGAGGAAGCAATGGTACCAAAGGATGATATTTATCGAATATATAATGCAGTAAAAGAATTGCCGACTGATCAGATAACCTGGGATAACGTTTATAAAAAAATGACTGAGAATAAACCTTTCTGGATGGGGGCTACAGATTCAGAAAAATTTGTATTAAATCAGATGATGGAACAGGTAAAAGACCCCAGATCTAAGTTAGCAAGTGATATAAATTTATCTAAATTAGTGAAGGAAGCTTTCTATCCGGAGGAAGAGAGACCTGGTAAATATCCCTATACCCGTGAAGAAGTACTTGAATATGAATCTTTAAAAGAAGCTGGTAAACCTGATATAAAATCTATTTTAGCAAACATTCCCGAAGGATTTGAGTTAAGTAGTATTAATACTTCTACTGCTGGGACAACATCTTTTTCTTATAAACCAAAAGATACGACTACCGTTTGGGAGTTTAATACTTACGATGAGGCACAAGAATTTGCCAGGACACATCCACAAGAAGGATTTATTCCTAAAATAGAAACCAATAAACAAGGATTTGATGTGAACTGGTATCAGAAAACTGGAACTACCATAAAACCACCTACTATATATGAAGCCAAAGCTATAGAAGAAACTCTTATGAATAATGTAGAAAGTATGAGTGATATGGCTTACGAATTAGATAAATTAAAATCTCAAGGTAAGGACACGAGTTTTTATGAAACAAAAGAATATTATGCAAAATTAATGAAGAAAAAATATGATGAAGCAATGGATGTTATCAAATATTGTACACAGGGTATAAAAAGCGATAAAGAAGTTGATGAAGATGAACTTAATTACAAAGAGACTTATCAAGAATGGTACGAAAAACTTAAAAATTATGACCAAGAATATTTCAATGTAACAGGTAAACATTTATTAGAAGAAGAATCAGAAATAGCAAAAACAGGAGAAACTAACAAAATCTTAGAATTAGCTAAAGAAATGATTGCAGAAAAAAAGTCATTAGAAGATCTTGACCTTGATAAAGTAAAGTCTATGGGAATTGATATAGAGGAACTTAAAAAAACATATATGAAACTTTATTTAACAAATAGATGAGGGGGGAAATGGGAATACTTGATTTAGTTTTAAAAAAAGAAGAAGAAAAAAAGAAACTTGGTAGTCAATTTGGTGGAAATTGGGGGCTTTCTGATTTACTAAAAGAGACCCAAAAAAAAGAAATTGTCCCTGAAGTTAAAGCAGAAGCAAAGGCCGAAGGTGGCACAAAACTTGAAGAGCCAAAAAAGGAAGAACCAAATCCATTTGATACTCTTAACGAATCCATTTTAAAAAATTATAAGCAATCTCAAAGTCTAACCAAGAAACTGGAAGCATACCAAGCAGAGTATGATTATGCTCCGAACAATATTAAGCCTTCTATTGCTGCTAATTATAATAAATTAGCTAAAGAAAATAATGATTTAGTTAAACAATTACAAATTGATATTCTTAAGAGAGACCAGATGATTACTACCATAAATAAAACTAATTTTATGAAATATAAACAATTAACCGGATTGCCTGGCGAAGCAGGATATAAAACACTTTTGCCCGAGCCAAAAAAACCTGAAGTGCCTTCTTCTCAATTTGGTATTCATGAACTCAACAAACCTGAACAGATAGGTAAAGTCCAGAAGGGTGTTATCGGTGCTTTTGGAACGTGGGAAGCTAAAAAGAGGACTATGCCTGAATTGCAGAATGTAGAGGATTTTGGTAATGAAGTGTTTAAGCAGGGTGATGAAAGAAACCAAATAGCTTATATACAAGAAGCATTAACAGGAATACCAAAAGAAGAAACTTTAAAGGATTTACAAGCTAATTGGGATAAGTTTAAAAATATTAATCCTGATATAGATGAGAGAACCTGGAAAGAATATTACAAACAAGAGGGATTTTGGAAAACTTTAATAACCGGACCAAGTAAAGGCAAATATGATGAAGCCATTAAACTTCGTAACCAATTAATAGATATAGCACAAAAGGTATCAGAGCCAGGAGCTGATATAATTGGTCAGTTAGGCTGGTCTGGTATGGTTATTATGATGGGTGCGCAGGCAGTAGGCGCTATTTATAAAGGCGGTATGGTAGTTGAGAATAAAGTAATTAAGGGCGAGAAATTACAGCAGGCAGTTAAGAGAATACAGGAAGCATATATAAAAGAAACAGGCAAGTTTAAATCATCATTAAGTCAAAATGATTTTAGATTAGCACAATCTTTAAACCAGACCTTAAAACAATATGGTAAAGAAATATTTCCCTTACAAAGTGTCCAAGTGCCTCAAGAAGTGTTTATGGGGCAAGCAGGGCATATTACTAATTTAGTTAAGATTATACAAAATGCAGGCAAATTAACACCTGATATCGCTAATCAATTAAAAGTAATGAATCCTGTTGATACTGCATTAGTATTTGAAGAATTGAGTCTTGCTTCACCGGCCATTGCTGCAAAGGTAGCTTCTCAATTTGTAGAGCTTATGCCTCAAAAAATAACCAAGATACCGAAAGCACCAAAAGCTGGGGAGGGAATGACTCCGGAGGAATTAGAACAGCTTGAAAGATTAAGAGAAGCGAAGATTATACCGAAGGAAGAAATCGAACCCACCGAAGCAGAATTAAAAGCAATAGAAGAAGCACCTTTACCTAAAGAAAAATTGGAGGTAGAAATTCCAAAAGCCAAAATGTTGCCCGAAAAAGGTAAAGAAACAATTAGAGGAATTGATTTTGAAAAAAATCCCGAAGTTTATCAGGCAGTTGCTAAAGCAGATGACATAATAGAAAAATCTAAATTAAATATAAAACCGACTCTTCCAGAAATTGATATTGCTATCAAAGAATTATTAGATGTTATGAAGGATACTACTTTATCAGAAAAACAAACAAAGGTAATTGATGATGCAATAGAAGGAATAAGCGTAGTTAGAAAAGAAATTGTTTCGCCTGCTAAACCAACCGAATATACAAAAGTAGAAGTTCCAAAAGCAAAAATGCTTCCGGAAAAAGAAAAACCGATGGTAGAACCTGAAGAAATGGAAAAAGTAGAAAAGGAACCTACTCCGGAAGAGATAAAGTCAGTTTTTATGGAAGAAGGAAATTTAGATACTACCACGAAAAACAGGGAAATCTTCTATGAAAAATATAACGATGTTTATGTTGAAACTAAAGAGGGTTATGACAAATTAATAGATGAAAAAGTAGCAGATTTAAAAGAAGAAGGCTTTAAGGGAGTAGATAGGGGCGGACTCAAAAGAGACGAGGAAGGAAAGGTTATCGGAGCTTATCCTGCTGTAAGTGAAAATCCTAAATGGTATAGAGATTTTTATGCACGGAATAACAAAGCACCGACCAATAAGGATTTAAAAGAAATAGCAATAGAACAATTATCAAAAGGATATACGGAAGATTATGGAGAAATACCCGCTAACCCAATATTTAATAAACTCCAGGCACAATTGGAAAGTTACGAAACTATATTAGCCGATGTTAAAAGTGGTAATTATTCTTTTGAAACCCCTAAGAATATAGATAAACTTAATAATAAATTAAATGAATTAAAAGGGGAAAATAAAAAGATTACTAAAGAATACGAAATTAAATTAAGAAACCAGATAACCGAAAGTAACAAAATATATGGCCAATTAACAGAAGAATTAAATAAACAGAAAAAAATAAGTACCAAAGAGGATATTAAGAAAATAAAGGATTTGGAAACTGAGAAATTAAAGACAGGAAAAAACATTGAAAATTTAAAGGCAAAGTTAAAAGAGATTAAAACCAAAGTTATTAAACCAATACCCAAAAGTATTAAAACAAAGATAAGAGAAATTACCGGACAAGTCCCTCAAAAAATAGAGATAGCCGAAAATGAAATCTTAAAACTTGTTTTAAGAGGTGAAGCAAAGGGAGCAAGAAAAGCATTTTCAGAAGGTAAGAAGGCAGGTATATTTACCCAGAAAGAAAAATTTGCCGAAGTAGTAGGAAGAGCAAAAGAGAGAAAAGCAGTAAGAACCGAAATAGGCAAGATAAAAGATATCCTTCAAAAGAATAAATTAAGAGAGTTGAGACCTGAAAGACAAAAAGCCATAAAGAATATTATTGACGAAATGGATATAAAAAAGATGACCGAAAAGACTAAAAGGAAATTAACTTCACGTCTTAATTATATTAAAGATAATCCGGATAATCAGATACCACCAGAGAAAATTGCCGAGTTAGAAAGATTAAACAAGAAACCTATTTCTGATTTTACTTCTGAAGATATTGCCTTAATTAAAGATGCTATTCTTCACGAAATTAATTTAAACAAACTAAAAAATAAAATCATCTTTGGTAAGGAAATAAGAGAAGCCGCGGGAGAATTAAAAGAAGCAAGAGGAAATGTCTTAAAAAGCAAGAAAATTGCAGAAGACGAAAACTCTATAGATAGTAGCAAAGCAGAAAATATGACTATTCTGAAAAGGATTAAAAACTTTTTTAATATAGACAGTTTTAATCCTGAAGTAATCTGTGAAGAATTAGACAATGAAGACCACGGAGTAATAATGAAATATGTCTTTAAGGGAATAGATAATGGAATAACCGATAAAGAAAGAATCAAACAAGAAACAGATATCTGGTTCCACGAAGAATTAGGGAAAATAGATATAACAAATTGGAGTAAGTCTTTTCAATTAAATAAGGAAGATATAGATTTTCAAGAGGTTAAATTAAGTGATGATAAAATCCTGAAAATTACTAAAGGCGAAAGAATATCATTTTTATTGCATGAAAAGAATGAGAAGAACTTAAATCATTTATTAAGTGGTGGCTTTAGATTCTCTGATAATATAGCATACAAACATAGAATAAACGAAGAAGATTTAGATATAATTACAAATAGTGCCACTCCAGAAGAAATTAAAGTAGCAGATATTTTATGGAAATTTTTTAACGAAAAAATAAAACCAGAATTAAATAAAACTTCTATGGAATTAAACGGCTGGGAAATTGCCACCGAAGATAATTATTATCACATAAGAACGGTAGCTTTAGATCGTATTAGAGACGCTTTAAAAGCACAGAGAACCTTTGATAACAAAACATTAGAAGGTATGGGGATCTTTAAAGAGAGAATTAATGCTAAAAATGCCCTTATTATCGAAGATGCCTTTAGCGCTGCTTTTAAACATTTAGAAGCAACTTCTTCTTATATCGGGTTAGCTAAACCTTTAAGATATGCTAAATTATTATTAGAAGATACGGAATTTCAAGAAAATGTTATGAAAGCATATGGGAAAGACTATCTAAAGAATCTTAAAAGGTATCTAAAAGAAATAGAAGATGACAGTATTAATTTAGATAATGCAGATAAGTTAACCGTTGAACTAATTAATAAATTAGATTCTGCAATATTGGGATTACATCTATTTGTTGCCTTTAAACAACCTGTGTCATATCTTATTGCTACTACCGAGATGGAAGCAAAATACTTACAAGAGGCAATATATATGAAAACTGATTTTGAAGAAATCAGCAAATATTCGCCTCAATTGGGACAAAGGATAAAAGGTTTTATTTTTAGAGAACTTGGAGAATTAGGAAATGTAGGTAAAACGAGACAATTCTTTTTACATAAATCACCATTAAATAGTAAATTATTAAGTGGAATCCAAAAATTAGACTCTTTTACTATAGGTAAAATATGGAATGCTGCGAAATTAGAGATAAAGGATAAATATCCAGATTTATCGGGAGAAGAATTTTTTAATAAAGTTACTGAAAGAGCAGAAGAAGTTATAAGAAGAACACAACCTACCTGGCACCCAAAGGATAGGTCAGAGGTAGGTAGAAGTAAGAGTATATGGATGAGGTTACTTACAAAATATACCTCACAACGTAATAAGAATAGGATAGCATTGAAAAGAGCCACTTTAAAATATAATAGAAGCGAACATACAGCTAAAGATAAAACAGATTTGTTAAAGCGATTTGCAACAATATTAATAGCAAACGGATTAATTATTGAAGCCATAAATGAATTAAGAAGAAGAGCTTATGGCCATGAATCAAGAAGTGTCTGGCAATATATAGTAGCCTCAATAGGGACTACTTTAAGCACTTTTTATCTCATTGGTGATTTATTTAGTTCTTTGGCGAGTAAGATACAAAAAGGAACTTATGCGGGATATGATACTGGGAATATTGTTTCAAGCTATATGGATAATGCTATTGATGGTTTGGCGGAACTCGGTAGGACATTAGATCAATTAAAAACCAGAGAAAGGTATAAATCAGGTAGTAGAAAAGGTGATTTGAAGTATAAAACAACAGCTTTAAGAGCATTAGACAAAAATGCTTCTTCTGTATTAGCACTTAAGGGGATACCTTATGACAATATAAGAAGATTAGTAATGGGTATTTGGAAGATGGCTGGAGATTGGGGGGAAACTAAACCTACAAAATTTAAAAAACCTGAAATATTGAAAACACCTGGAATATTTAAAAAACCTTCAATCTTAAAGAAAGTAGGTAAGCCTAAGGTTTTAACAAAATAGGAGAGATTTTTAAAATGATTATCAATCTTTCCAATTTTCTTTATCAAATTCCTTAGATTCTTTATCTTTTTCATTTTGCCAAATGAAAAAACCTATTATATAAAAAATTGTGGTAAGCCAAAAAGCTATATTATGAGGATTCACACTAACCGCCTCCTGATAATATTTTAAAAGGAATTGAATTAACCTTTAATAAAAATGGTAGTTCCTGAAGCGGAATTAAACTCGCAAGACCAACCAAATGCTTGAAACCAAGTTCCGCTTCCCATGATATCGTTAATAGCACATTCAAAACAAAAGGCAGTATTTACAATCGCACCACAGGGTTTCTTATAACTACCGTAGATATATGCGGTGATAACAGAGTTTTTAAATGTTCCGTAACCTGTATTCCATTCGATAAATGGCTGACCAATAATGTGAAAATTATAAATAGTAAGCGAACCAGAATTATCAGCAATATTACATTTTGCGGTTGTAACTGCACCAATGTCAAATAAAGGAGTATCAGTAAATGTAGTGGTATTAGTCGCTTTCCAGTTACCAGATAAATTAGTTGCAGGTGTGGTAACACCACCGCAACCGGATAGAAAGATAGTAAAAATTAAAAATAAAATTATAATTTGGAGAATTTTACTTGAAAATTTCATACTAACCACCTCCTAAAAAAGTATATAGCACAAAATTAGGCAAATGTCAATAGGAGTAAAGTAAAAATGAGTGATTGGAATAAAGTAGAAAAAGAAAAAGAAGATTGGATAAAAGTCGAAAAAGATAAAAATGATTGGGGCAAAGTAGAAAAGGAAAAAACAGATTTTACAAGAGTGGACAAAACCGATGTGGGTTGGCTTGTAAATGGCTGGCTTATATTTGGTTGGCTTTTAAGTTCTTTTTGGGGAATAGTAAGTAAATTATCAAATGGATGGGAAAAAGTAAATAAGGAGGATTGAAAATGGGAGTAAAAACTTTATATGAATATTTTTATAAGCTCAAATACGGGGACAAAGGCATAGATAAGGCGACTTTAGTTAATGACTGTTTAGATGTGGCAGACGCACAGATAAAAGCAAATAAAGATGGCTTAACAGGAATACATACACAGGGAACAGACCAAGGTCTTGATACTGGTGGCGAAAATGCTGTTGTAGTTGCAGATGTTAAAGACGCAGTAGATAAAAAACATGCTCAAAATACTGATACAGATTTAGACGCAACCTTTAAGACAACCTTTGTAAAGAAAACAGATATAGTCAATGTTTTAAGTGATATTACATCTCCTGGTGCAAATATAGAGGACGCAGTAACTAAGAAACACGCAAACACTTTAGACCATGCACAAAATACCGATACCGATTTAGACGCTACATTTGAAGCGACTCTTCGTTATAGTAATATCGTCAAGTGTGCCGATTATGACCACCCCGATGACGCTATTACCGCAATCGACACAGTAAACAAAACCCTACTCGTAACCGAAGCCGAAACTTGCGATATTAACTTCACTGTACCTGCAAATGTATCAGTTAAATTTGAACGTGGTGGGAAGTGGACGATTAATACTGGAATTACAGTTACTTTTAATGGACAGATTGATGCTGGTTTGTGGCAGATATTTGAATATGTGGGAACTGGAATATTGATAGGTAGTGCACAGATAGACCGAATATTCCCAGAATGGTTTGGTGCTAAAAGAGATGGGACTACAGATGATAGTGTAGCAATACAAAATATGCTTGATTATGCAATAGTGTGTAAAAAAATGATATCCTTTACTGCTGGAACTTATGTATGTACTAACTTAAAATTAAAAGCAAACGGGGATAATGGTTTAATTCAAGGTGGTGGAATGGAGCGAACAATTTTAAAAAACAATGCCGCCACTCCAATTTTAACCGACAATGGGCAGACTTATTTAAGAGTTACAATAAAAGATATAGGACTTTCGGGAGCTACTGGAACAGGAGAAGGAATGAAATTTACTGCTCAAGTATATATGTCTACCTTTGAAAACATTTATGGACAAACTGGTGGAAGTTTCATAGATATTAGAAATGAGAATAGTTGCCTTTTTACCAATATACAAGCCTACTCTCTTGATAGTGATGTTCTTGTGATACAGGGGGGAAATACCACAACGCTAATTAATTGTTATGTTCATGGTGTTCCAGCAGGAAAATGTGGTTATAGAATTTATGGTAGTCCCACTATGATTAGTTGTAATGGGATTGATGGTGAAACTACTGACCAATATTGGGGAATATTTGGAGCAACAATAGGAGAAGATGGGTTCACTCTATATGCTCACCCTACCCTTATTAATTGTAATATAGAAAATGCTTTCATTGGAATTAGATTTAAAACAGATTCTTATGCTCAATTTATACGTTGTACTATTGTTGCCCCTGCTCTTCAAAATATGATTGCATTATATTATGATTATAATACTAATTCCCCAGAAACTTTTTCAACAATTACCTTTAATAAGCAAGGTGGAACGTGGGCAAATGGATATCCTATACATTGTAAGGGTAATGCACCATTTTTGAAAATTGGTCAAACCCCAGATTATACATATTGGGATAGTAGCGTTCCCGTAGCTTATACAGTTTACGGTATTGGGCAAGACAGTGGTTATTTAAAGAGAAATATAAAAATTAATAACCCAATATTTACCACCCCAACATTAGGTGTGGCAAGTGCAACTTCTATAAATTTTGGAGATAATGCTTTGGCTGCTTATAAGACAGGAGAGTGGACAATAGGAATATCCTTCAATGGTGGGACAACAGGGATAACTTATAGTGCAAACACAGGATATTATACAAAAATAGGTAATATAGTAACCATAAGTGGACATATGGTATTAACATCAAAAGGTACATCTATAGGAGACGCTTACATTACGGGTCTTCCATTCACATTAGTAAATAATGTTGCTGGGGAAGTTTCAGTATCGTTAAGTTTCAAGGGTATAACATTTGCAAATCAATTAATTGGGAAAGTTGTGAAGAATACAATAACTATAGCCCTACAAGAAGTTACAGAAGCAGGAGCAGTAACAAATTTAACAAATGCAGATTTTGCAAATGATAGTTATATTAGGCTTAATTGCACATATAGATGTCAATAAGGAGATGAGGTAATGGATCCAATAGAATTAGGAAAAGCAATAGCTGAATATGGAACTCCAATTATAACGGCAGTCTTATTAGTCTTGGTAGTAGGCTTAGTATGGTATTTTGTAAAGCGACAGACTAAGAGGGAGGATAAGCATGATGAAGAACGGACCAAAAGACAAGATAAGCGTGATAAAGATCAGCAAGAAGAAAGGGATTATTATAGAGGATTAATAAAAAATGATCTACATAAGAACGTTGACTTGAATAACCAGAGCATAGTATTACTCAAAGATATCGGCGAGAATCAAAATAAATTGTGTAAATTAATAGAAAGTGTTGATAGGAGAATAAACGGTAAAAAGTAGGTGATAAAAATGTTAGGAGATCTTTCAACTAACTTCTATTCGTATGAATTTAGATGTCCTTGTCCTAAATGTAAAAAGAAGAAGGTAAGAGTAAGTAGCTTATTATTATTTAAACTAGAAATGTTAAGGTCTGATCTTGGCAATGAACCTATATACATAAACAGCGGTAATAGATGTCCTGAATACAATAGAAACATAGATGGGTTTCCTACTTCCCCACACATTCCTAACCCGGATGGTGAAGCTGCTGATATAAAGATGATAGAGTTAGATCCTATTGATATTGGGTTGGCAGCCGAGAAAATTGGAGGGATGAGAATAGGGATAGGGACCAACTTCGTTCATCTTGATGTGAGGAAACCTAATCCTAGTAAGTATTGGATCTATGAAAATGACATCATATATTCAGGAAACATAGAAAACGAAAGTCTATTAAGGTTTTATCAGATTATAAAAGAAGGAAAATAGATCGTGGATACTAAATTAATCATTAGAATTGTTATATTAATTATTTGCTGTATCCTGGCTTTCTTGATACCACTTGCTCCTCCTGGGGAGATTATTATTCAAGATGATAGTTGTGATGATGAAGTTTGTCCACCACCGGGAGAATAGTTGCACTAAAAATAAATTTGACTATACTATTGTCGAAAGGAGATGAAAAATAATGGGACGTTTAATATTTGGTTTTGTAGCAGCACTGTTTGGTGTATTTATAGCATGGGTAAACGGTTGGATAGAGTTTTAGAAAAAGAAATAAAATAAGAAAGGAAGGTGAAATATATGCTATTAGAATTATTAAAGAAAATTATATCAACGATCTCTCCACAGTTGAGAGAATATATCAAGGATATGCTAACTAAAATGGAAGCTAAAGCCAAAGAAACAGATAATCCATTAGATGATGTTTTAGTTTTAGTTTTGAGAATATTATTTAACGTTTAAAAGGATGATCAACCGCCTATTGAAAAAGATAGGCACTTCCGCACAACCAGACCTCAACATCAAAATCACGGTCGAGAACGTGATCACCTCCAAGGCCATCTGGCCTGACCAACCAGGTGGCTTTTTTTATTTTATTTTTTTATTAGTAAATGCTATAATGACTATACTTTTTGTAATTAAATAAAAAGTGGAGGGTGGCAGGGATGCAAATTAAGAAAGAAGATGTTATATCTTTTGAAATGGTCATTGTATTCTACTACAAAGGTTGTGAAGTCACACTAAAAAAATATAATCACATTACCACTATAAAAATGGTCGGATTGTCGGATTTAGGAAATTTATTGATAGATTCTCAAACATTTATAAAAAAATCTGGGGATGAATTAATTATTCAAGATGTTAAAAATGAAATAAGGAACATTGAAAAAGTTTATAAGACTGTTACAAACAAAGAATATGGGAATCATGATAATTTTTATTTTAAAAATATTTAAAAAGATTTGACAATTGCCTTTTTTTGTGATAACATTTTTTTATGAAAAATATCCAAGAAGTCAAAACTAATATTAATACCATAATTAAGTTAGTAAAAAATACAGATTTAAAATATAAAGATGTAGCTGAAACCTTAGATGTAGATATCGGAACTCTTTCCCGGTGGGTACAGGGGAAACATATACCTACTAGGGTTTATCATAAAAAAATCGCTGAGATTGCGAACTTTTACAAAAAGATGAAAATAGATAAAACATTATAGGACGTTCGGTAATCTTTAATTTTTAAGTGTTTTTAGGTATTACTTTACATAAGATATAATATAGGCGGTTGCCTATGACATAAAATTATGTAAAAACCCTAAAAACGAATAGAAATTATTCAAAAGATCGGACGTCACTATGATGTGATGCCCGGTCTTTTTTTATTTTGAAGGAGGTGAAAAATTTGAAAAGTGAATTTGGTAAAGGTTTAGTAGTCAATTTAGTTAAGTTTGGTGAGCATTATTCTAATGATATGTGGGGAAGGATTAGACATATTATCTTTTATCAATCTAAAACAAAAGAAGAAAGGGATTTAATAATATCTGACAATCCACCACCCGAACAAAATTATGGATATGAATTGAAAAATGATATTAAACTTTTTCTTAAATGTGAATACAAGATATATGGCAATTTTGAACAAGGAATATCACATCTGATTACACTTTGGGCTAATGGAGCAACAGACCATTTATATGAGATTGAAGCTCCAAAAGGAAAAGAATGGAATAAAATCAGGAAATTAGTAGAAGAATTGAAAGATAAAGGTTTGTCTATGGGGCATGGATTTACAAATAAAATATATGTCTATGATGATGTTTTGGAGTTATGGGATTTAACTAAAAAAATATGTATTCTGATTGATAAAAAAATAGGTTTAAAACCCGATTGGGGAAATTTTTAATGAGAAAGATAATAAAAAATTTTATTCCTACATATTGGTCTAATCAAATGCTTTATAGGTTGAGAGAAGAAGGTAAAGCAATTGAAAAAATTAAGAAAGCCAACCTTACCGAAGAAGAAAAAATTAATGCTATATTGCTTATCTACAATGGTTTATATAAAGGTGCCTACATTTATATCCGAGGTTGCCAGGAGTTTGCGCGGACGGGGAAATGTGGAACTCATACGATTGCAGATATGGAATTATAAATTGCCTGCCTTGTGGCCGAAAAGCCTGAACAGTTTAACAGGTGTGGTTACGGTACGCCCTACAGCACTACTGTCAGGGCAGGTAATTTTAGAGGTTCGGCGGTTTTTTACGCGGACCCGAGATTTGTTAATGTCAGGCCTTCGCAAGGTTGGGTTAAGGTTTTTGCCAAGACTTTGGATCTTAATTAAAGGACCTAAACGGAGGCTTGATTAAATGGAGGTAATGATGTCAAGTAGGTCAAAAGAAATTGAAAAATGTCCTAATGTTAACTGTGCAGCCCCTGTATGTCCACTGGATCCTATGAAAGAAATTTGTATCTGGTTTCCGAATGAAGAAGTCTGCAGAAAAAATTTTCCTCCGCAATGGGTCAAGAACCAAAAAAAGATACAAAAAAAGGATGGGAATCCCGATAATTATTACACTTTTCGGATGCTTTCACAAAACTGCCAAATCAGAAAGGGGATAATCGGAATCATTCCTGAGGGTATAGGTTATACCTCCGTAAAAACAAGAGAAAAAATTTGGCTAAAAGGACATCCTATTAAGAGAATCTTGAGCGAAAAAGAAAAAGAAGTCTTAAGAGAAAGATTTAAGAAGAATATCCGAAGGAAATAGCCAAAAATGAAAATTATAAGTGCTTATCTTCGAGTCTACAGCATTTGATGATAAGAGGATAGGGGATCATACCATAAGGTTTAAACTTTCGTAGAAAAAGGGGGTGAGAAATTGAAAAAGGAAAAGTTAGAGCAGTTAAAAGTAGTTTTTAAATTAATACTTGATAGTTATGAAGTCATTGGGAGTTGGAATGTTAAAGAAATAGTTAATAAGCTAGTCTATGAAGTGAAAATCAGGGGAACTGATAGAAAAGAATAATAAAGGGGGTGAAAAAGATTGTCATTAGTAGATAATTTTATGTCTCAAGTTATAGATTTAGACGAGAAAGAGAAAGAAGAGACAATATTATTTCTGGCTAAAGCTTTACTTTGTGAAAAAGATAATGATTTCGTAAAAAAGATTTCCCAGAAAGTTTTATTAGTCGTATTGCCTTTTCTAACAGATGTGGCCACAAATATTATAAAAAAGAGAGGAGGTGAAAAAATTGAAAGTGTTGGAATTGGAAAAGAATCTAAAAAAGTATAAAGATACGGAAACTGATATCGAAATACTTGAGAGAAAAAATGAAAAGTTGTGTGCCGAGAATAACATCGAAATTAGAAAGTTGGAAGAAGAAAGAAACAAAATAGAACTCTTATTAGAAGCA
>Ga0210003_1000510_pt1 | contig 34715 bp, 22 predicted proteins | sample LantaG_FD_182804 | JGI IMG/M metagenome (GOLD analysis project Ga0210003, IMG submission 182804) | Deep subsurface microbial communities from Baltic Sea to uncover new lineages of life (NeLLi) - Landsort_02402 metaG (SPAdes) (version 2) | ecosystem: Environmental > Aquatic > Marine > Oceanic >...
AAAACTTACATTCGACCCTATTTGAGTTGTAAAAAACTAACATTGAGTTGTAAAAAACTAACATTCACCCTTGTAACACGCTAAGATACAATTAGTTCCAAAGACGTAAAAAGAGGCAAAAAATATGCCTTAAAAATGCCTTTACAAAGGAAGAAAAAGTCTTTAAGTTAAAATATCAAGCAACTGACAGAATGACAGAGAGTTGAACGGAAATAACCGGAAAGGTGAGCGAAAGAAAAAAAAAAACAAAAAGGAAAAGAAAAAGGCAAAAAAACCAAAAAAGATTCCGGCGGCGGGCATTTTTGTAACCACTTGATATATAGATATTTAAAAATTTACTGCTTAATATCTTGCCAAGGATCCATGGCAGGGATAAGAAAAGAGCTGTAAATTTTCCCTATGCCTCATTCCGCTACCCGTTTGATAAATTTACGCTAACGTACGTTAACTTCCGTTTCGTGAGGGGGCCCCGTCCGTGTTAGCATTTCGTTCTATTTTAAATTTAAACTTTTATTTCAAGAATAAGGGTCTTGAGGCTCACAAAATCAAGAATTGAAGATACCTTATTAAGATTGGGAACACTCAATTTAATTGGATTATCACCACTTGATTTAATTAAAATTCGATATTCATTTTGATATTGGAAGGAATTGTCTTTTTGAAAGAATGATAAATCACCCGTATATGTTTTAGGATTATAGTATTCTACTTTTTTTCTTTCATAACCAAATTTAAGCTGAGTAATACTGCTATTAACGACCTTAATAAACTTAGAAAAGTTAGTAATTACAAGTGCAGTATCCCCAAATTCTTTTAATCTGCTATCTATTGTAAACTCATTTTTTTCCTTAGTCAGAGTGAAAAGACAAAATGAACAAATATTACCAGGTACCTTAACTAGAGATTCGTGATATTGGGCGGAGAATTTCTTAAATATTTCGTGAAAATTGTATTTAATCCCTTCCTTTTCTAAAGTCAATTTGACAACTTGTTTGATTAAAAGATCTCCTTCATGTTGATCATGCCTGCCTATAGGACTATTTTCTAATGATCTAAAATGGGCCACCGTGTTGAAATATAGATAATTATTGCGATAAGAATCTAAGATATTTTCTCTGGTGCCAATTTTCATTAAGCCAGCGTAAAAAGGATCAGGTTTTTCCACTATATTAAAAATTAGTCCAACAAAGCGATTTAATTGTAATCATTTGCGAACCATGTTCTATCAACAATATCCCGAGTGTCCCCCTGTAAAAAGTCAGTTTCATTTCAAAGTTTTAATCTGCCAGTTACAACGATATTTTACTTCGGAACAAAATATATTCAAATATACTGCTTTTAACTTTTATCCCAGGCGAGCTCCTCCGTTCCAAATAAATAATAAGGAGAAAAATCAAACAGCAAGACCCCCCCCAAATAATTATAAACCTTCAAACTACCCTATATGCTTTTCCGGGTGTGTTGGCTGGCCGAGTTATTTCCCGTCCTTCCTTTGGGGTTTTTAAGGACCCCCGTCAGGACAGGAATAACTCTACTCACTCGTTTGCCACGGCTGTTTTTTTTGCCCACGCCTTATGCTTTCATCTTTTTCCCTTTTGCTCCTTCCGGAGCGTTTCGGATAGGCTACCACGCAGAAAGCCGAAGGGTAGCTTTTGCCCGAAACGAAGTGGAGGGAAAAAGATAGCAAGCGGGAACCTCACTTCGTGAGATTCTGCTTGCCCTCTACGAGGGGGAAACAGGGCTAAAGCCCTGTTTAAGAAGAGAATAAAACATTTTTGTTTTATTCTAAAAATAACTATATTTGTTTAATAAATAACATTATTAAACATAAATATCTGATAATCAATTCAAAATATAGTTACTATGGCAACTATTAATGTAGACGAAGCCACCAGAGAAGACCTCAAGAAGTACTGCAAAAAGCAAGGAATCACCCAGGGCGATTTTGTAAAATATACCCTGGCATATTTTCGAAAATCCGGTATCAGCCCGGCTGATCCGCCAGAGAGTGTAAAAGAAGAAATTGCAAAAGTTGAAAAAAGAGTAAGCCAGCTCATAGGGTTTCAAAAGACCTTCGAGCGGGATAACTTACTTCCACTGCTTGAGGCGTTGACCAAAACCGAAGGAAAGATAGATCAGCATTTTTCAACCCTTCCCGAAATGCTTAGTGGTACCCTTAAAGAAGTTACTGCCATGAGTAAGTTGATAGCTAACCTCGAGCAGGCGATTAACAGGACCTTACGAAATCTATTCGACCAGTTTGGCCAAAAACAAGAGACCATAGTTAAGCAATACATGGATATGACCGACAAGCTTAACATTATCATGGAGCATGGTGCAGCCGTCGGGATGACAGGCAGCAGCATTATTGACCGTCACAGAAAACAAAAAAAATAGATTAATCCATGTTTATTAAGTTTGATAAACCGAAAACAAATAGCAAGGGCAAGCTCGCCAGCTCAGGGAGCTCGTCAGCCTTCGTGAACTACCTGGGGAAAGAGGACGCAGTACATCTTGAACAGGGAGAACAACCTGAGCACTGGTTTAGCAGAGGCCGGGATGAATGTCACCCTGCAGAGGTCCGGGCATCCATCGACAGCGATCGCCAGGGCATTGGCAGGGATGAAGGCAAGTTTGCCACAGGAAGCATCAATCCTACCGAGCAGGAGTGGAAAGCCCTGGGAGAAACCGAGGCAGAGCGGCTGGAGAACTTTAAGTTATGGGTACAGAAAGATTTTAACCAGGAGTTTGCGGACAACTTCAAGAAGCTTGACAAAGCGGGGAAAGAGGTAAAAATAGAACCCGAAAACGTAAAAATGTACTACAAGGTTGAGCACGACCGCTATTATACCGGTCGTGATGAGCAAGTAAGGCAAGGATTAAAAATACAGCATGAAGCCAAGGAGGGTTTTAACGTGCATTGTCATTTTATTGTAGGACGTAAGACGTCAGATGGGAGAAACCGGATCAGCCCGACCACCAACAACCGCAAGGAGTTTGACAGGGATAGGTTAACCCTGAGAACAGAGCAGAGCTTCGACCAGAAAATAGGCTACGACAGGCCGCTTAAAGAGTCCTACCAGTACATGAATACCATGAAGAACGGTACAGGATTGGAAAAATCTGAAATGTTGCAGAAAGCCGTAACAGAAGAGCTTAATCTTGGTGTTCTGTTAAAAAGCAAAGACCTGGACAAATTAATTGCTCCGGAGAAGATCCTCCTGGATACGGTTAAATCAATCAAGCAAAAACTATCGAGGGACCTGAACCTTTAAATGCGTTAAAACAGTATTTATGATACAATTAATTATATTCGTTTTAAATGCTACCGGGAAGTTTCTTGGCAAGCTTATTAGCAATAGAGGGTGTCTTGTTTCTTTCATCGTTATATGTGTTGTGTTTTTTTTAATTCTCGGAAAAGGAGCTGAGATGCATAGCATTGAAATACTTAAAGCAAATCCGGAACTCAAAAAAGTCCTACAGGATAATTCCAATAATTCCTCTCCTCAATTAGGACAACATGTTGCCGTAATACTATTTTGGGGTGTTATTATCCTCCTTATAGCCCTGTTCATAAAGAGTAGATTTAAAAAGAAAGACCCAACCAGGGGCATCGGTAAGCCCCTCCCATCGAAAATAAGCAAGGATTTAGCCACCCCGTACACTCTTAAGCTTCAAACACAAGATGTGGATCTGATGATAAAAAACCCCTTTCGGGGCATTCTCTGCATCGGCAGCGCAGGGAGCGGAAAGAGTGAATCTATTCTAAGGCAGCTCATGAAATCGGCTATTGATAACGACTTTTGCGGCATTATCTACGACTTTAAATCTCCAACCCTCACCAATGAGTTAGAAGGCTTTTTAAGTCAAAAAACGTCAAGGTTTAAACACTACAATATAAACTTTAACGACCTGGAGCGATCTAACCGGGTGAACCCCTTAGATCCTCGCTATATAGTTAATGCAAGTTATGCCAGGGAATTTTCAACCGCAATCATCAACAACCTGCTACCCGAAAGCCTTGAAAAGAAAGACTTTTGGGTCAGAAGCTGCACAGATGTTCTGGCTGCAATAATTTTCTACTTATCGAGGGAACTACCAGAGTACAGCACCTTACCCCATGCCGTGGCCCTTGTTTTGACAGATGAAAGAAAGATTATAAACCTGCTATCAAATAATCTTCAATGCTCTGGAATGGTAAAGAGCCTGGAAACAGCATTAAACAACGATTCCAGGGAGCAGCTAAGCGGTGTTATCAGTACGCTTCAAAGTGCAATGAGTGTTTTAAACACCCCGGAGATTTTCTATCCGCTAAGTGGAAACGACTTTTCATTAGAAGTCAATAACCCTGCTGATCCGATATGGCTGAGCCTGGGGAACTCTCCAATAATACCCGAAACTTATTCCCCTGTATTAAGTCTGATTATTACAGTGGCCCTAAAGCAGATGAACCAGGCAGGTAAGCACCATAGCGTAGTTTTACTGGATGAAGCTCCAACGCTTTACATTCCTAAGCTGGAGATAATCCCGGCAACCGCACGCAGTAACAAGGTTAGTATATCATTCTTTGCGCAGGATTTTTCACAAATAGTGTCACAGTACGGACAGAAAAACGCTGATGTAATAATCAGCCTTCTGAATAATCAGTTTTTTGGCAGGGTTAGCAGCCAAAAGACCGCAGAATATGTAAGTAAGCTATTTGGTAAAACGGATCAATACTTTGAGAGTCATTCGCAGTCACAAGGAAGATCAAGCACAATTACTACCAACAGCAAAAGCGAAGGAACTTCAAAGAATTTTTCAATTCAGGAACGTGAAAGGATTAAGCCACAGGATATACTACAGTTTGATGCAGGTCATTTTTGCGGGATCCTTGTGGAAGGCAGTAACAAGGAGTTTAATACCCGTTTTAAAAACATTTCTTGTGAGCCGGTAAGCATGCCAGAGAGGAACTTTTTATTTGATGTAGAGAGTAATTTTAGGGCTATCCATGCACAGATTAAAGAGCTTGTTCAGTAAGAATTATCCTATGGTTTACATTACGACAGGACAGGTCACTGGTTTTTCCAGTATCTGACAACTGGTTGGATATTTAGTTGTCTTTTATATCTTTATAAACGAGTTATGGAACTGCTACCTTTATCCGGACAGTAAGTTAAGCTAAAATCTTTAACTTAACGGATATGAAAAAAAGAAGAACATTTGATCGAGAGTTTAAACAGATGGTTGTAGAACTCAGTAAAAATCGTGATGATATAGTCGAATTAGCATTAGAGATGGATATCAGACCAGACCTAATCTATCGCTGGAGGCGATTAGCAGAAGTTCATAAGGAAGCGAGCTTCCCTGGGCATGGTAATCAGATTCTTACGGAAGAACAAAAAGAGATAGTAAGATTAAAGAAAGAGCTTCGGGATGCTCAGCTAGAACGTGACATCTTAAAAAAGGCAGTAAGCATTTTCTCCAAGAGCGATGGCAAATATTCCAATTCATAATGGCAAACGACTCCATATTTCCTATTGAGAAGATGTGTAAAGTATTAAAAGTAAGCAGGAGTTCATATTACAGTTGGCTTACGCGTAAGCCTGGCAAACGAGACATAGAAAACTGTGATTTATCAGATCGCATAAAAAAGATATATGAGTCCAGCAAGAAGACTTATGGTAGCCCCAGGGTTACAATAGCACTCTTAGAAAATGGAGTACATGTATCAAGACCAAGAGTGGCAAGACTAATGAAGCAACAAAATTTACAGAGCATTATTCGTAAAAAATGGATTGTTACAACTGATTCCAGGCATAATTACCCTGTAGTGGAAAATAAGCTCAATAGAGACTTTAATGTGACCCGAACTGGTCAGGTATGGGTCTCTGATATCACTTATATTAAAACTTCGCAAGGATGGCTCTATTTGACTGTTATAATAGATCTTTATGATAGAAAAGTTATTGGATGGTCATTTAGCAGATCTTTAAAGGCGGCTTGTACAACCATTCCTGCATGGAGAATGGCCATCAGGAACCGGCCCATCACCCAAGTGTTGATCTTTCATTCTGATCGTGGTATTCAATATGCCTGCAATGATTTTAAAAACATACTTTCATCCAATAAGCTTGTGGAAAGAAGTATGAGCCGTAAAGGAGACCCATGGGATAACGCTGTTGCTGAAAGCTTCTTTAAAACACTTAAAGTTGAACATATTTATCATAATAGTTATAAGACTTTTAGAGAAGCAGAATTATCTGTTTTCGAGTACATTGAAACATGGTACAATGTAAACAGGATCCATACAACAATAAAAACATCAATAAAGAATAAAAAAGAAATATTATTAAATCAATTAGTAGCTTAATTAATTGTCCGGAAAACTATTGCAGGTTCATTATGGGCAAGCCTAAGGTGCGACTAGACAACAACTTAAACCGAGAGACCAAGCTGGACTTTTCCACTAATAGGCTTATTCCTTGATATATAAACTTAGCAGTTCTTTACCTGGATTTTGCCCTCGCGCAAAAATTTTAAAATTCTATGTGCAAACTGCCTATTGGCACATTTGCTTTTGCCCCAACCCACAAGCTGACGCACATGCAAAACCAAAAGAGCCAATTTCCTCTACGCTTTTATTTTATTGCTTACTTTGTAACTGAATTTATTTTAAATGAGTATCAGGAATGATTAATAAAGAAAAATTTAGGGCTAAAGCCCATTTTTTCAGGCCGTTTAACTTTGATATTGTAGATTTTCGTTGAAATTCTGCGAAAAAAATAATTTTGTAGTTCTATATTCTAAAAATTGATGGAATATTCAAATCAGCAGCTTATTAACGGTATCCAACAGGGGGATGTTGCTGCTTTTGAAGAGCTTTACAAGCAATACTACATTTTCCTTTGTCTGATTGCTGAGCATATTGTCAGAAATCCCTCTGATGCTGAAGAAATTGTATCAGATGTATTTTTCAAGCTATGGAATATCAGAGAAAATATTGACATCACTACTTCCATTAAAGCGTATTTGGTCAAAGCTGTTCATAATACCTCTATTAATTACCTTGAACGGTCTAAAATAAGCAATAAATTAACTGACAGCTTAAGCAATTCAGATTATAAATTACTTGCCTGGGGCAGTGATTATCCTCTGGGCCAACTATATGAAAAAGAGATTATGAATATTCTTGACCAGGGTATCAGTGCGCTTCCGGATGCCTGCCGGGAAATATTCATACTCAGTCGTAATGAAGGTATGACGTATTGTAAAATTGCCAGCAAGCTCGGGATTTCGGTAAATACAGTTAAAACCCAGATGAAAATTGCACTTGCGCGCCTGCGCGAAAATCTCAAGGATTACCTAATGATTCTTCTTTTTTTCATTGGCCTTTGAAAAATATTTCATTTCCTTTTCACCCTCTCATAGTTTTTTACTGTCTTTACTAATATAGATTCATATAAATTATACGGAATTTGCAGGCTATTTGGTTAGATAGGGTTAGTTAGTTAGGTAAAGGTTGATAAGTCACCATCATTGCCTTGAAAGGTGGTGGCTTGTCTTTTTGATATTTAAAATTATGCAAACGAAGGAAAACAAACAATCGGCCGACAATTTAATTCACGGCTATCTGAAAGGCGAATTAACCACTAATGAGACAAAAGAGCTTATCGGCTGGATAAAACTGAGTAGTGACAATAAACGTTATTTTGATGAATATTGTGAAATATGGATAACAGCTAAAGCATCCTCAAAAAATCCCGGTTATAATTTTCAGACAGGTTTTTGGAAATTCAAACAAAAAATTAAGGGAGATAAAGACAAAGTTATTGCCTCTAGTAGAACTAACTTATTTAAAGTAATAACCAGGTATGCAGCAATATTTATTATTGCTTTTTCAATAAGCGGACTCTTGTTTTATTATATAGGCAGGAATCATGTCTCCAATTCAAAACCAGGATTTAGTGAATTAATTGTTCCTATGGGATCCCGTGCACATTTTACCTTGTCAGATGGAACAGCAGTTACATTGAATGCAGGCAGTAAATTAAAGTATGATAACCGGTTTGGTATGGAAGACCGGGTTGTGCAGCTTGAAGGAGAGGGATACTTTAAAGTTGCAAAAGATGCCAATAAATCCTTTATAGTTAAGACTTCTCATTTGAATGTCAGGGCTTTGGGAACGGAATTTAATGTAAAAGCCTATGCTGTTGACAATATAATTGAAACTACGCTGGTGGAAGGTTCTATAAAAATAGAACCAACGACTGGAAAAAGTACCACCGAGATACAAGTGCTTAAAGCAAACCAGAAACTTACCTTCTACAAGGAAGATTCACGATTGGTTGATAAAACAGCCGGTCCAAACGATGAAATCGAAGATAATATACGGCCTTTGCAGAAGCAAAAAACATTAGAAATCCCCAGGCTGCTTACAGAAAATGTTAATGTAGAGCCGGTTATATCATGGAAAGAAAACCGCTGGATTTTTGAGAAGCAGAGTCTTTTGCAGATTTCAGTTGATCTGGAGCGTAGATTCGATGTTCAAATACAATTTGAGTCTGAACTATTAAAATCATTCAGGTTCACAGGAACCATTCTTGCTGAACCAATTGAACAGGTGCTTGAGGTTTTGAGTATTTCAGCCCCGATTAATTTCGAACTAAAAGGGAGGGTCGTCGCCTTATCTGAAAACAAAAACTTTGAAGAATTTAATAAAAGTCTGTATAACCAAAATAATTAAAATAGTTTGAATAATAACCTATAATAACCTAACCTGTTTTGCCTATGAAAAGATAAAAACCTACCCTAAACAAAAGCGCAGGATGCTGAAACACCCCGCGCAAAGTTTTCACAAATTTTCCCAACGTAACTTTCTTCAGGAGAACATTGGTTTGTTAAACTCTAAAACATTACAAAATTATGAAAAAAAAACCTCAAAACCTTATTTCTCTTTCAAAACCGGGAATAAAAAAACTTCTGTTAACCATGAAACTAGCTCTGATCATCGTTTTTTTAAGCGTTCTGCAAGTTAGTGCAAATGTGTACTCCCAGATTTCTGTCAATCTGGATGTTAAGGATAGATCCATTCGCGAAGTGCTGAAATCAATCGAGCAACAAAGTCAGGTCAGGTTTTTTTTCAGCGATGACTTGTTGGTCATGAATGAACTGATTGATGTAAAAGCAGATAAAAAAAACATTTTAGGTGTGTTAGATGATATTTTTTCAAAATCTCCACTGACCTATAAAGCTTATGATAATAATCTGATCGTAATAGTTCCCAGGGAACTGTTACAACAACAAAACAGAGTAACCGGCACTATTACCGACAAGAATGGTGCACCTCTTCCCGGAGCAAACGTTGTTGTTACCGGAACAACACAAGGTACGATGACCGATATTAACGGTAAATACAGTATTGAAGTTCCTCAGGGATCAAAAAGCCTTACATTCTCATTTATCGGGTTGGAATCCCAGGAAATCACTATCGGGACTTTGACCCAGATCAATGTAACAATGGCTGAGTCGGCAATTGGGCTGGAGGAGGTGGTGGTTGTCGGATATGGCACTCAGAAAAAGGTGAACCTTTCGGGTGCGATCGATGCAGTTAATACCAAAGAATTGGAAAGTCGCCCACTTGTAAACCTAGCACAAGGATTGCAGGGAGCTGCACCTAATCTGAATATAGATTTTGTGAGTGGTGAACCCGGACAGGTTGCCCGAATCAACATTCGGGGTATGACCTCGATTAACGGAGGCGATCCTTTAATTCTGATAGATGGAGTGCCTGCCGATGCTTGGGAACTCAACCGACTTTCTCCGGAAGATGTTTCTAATATTTCCGTATTAAAAGATGCTTCATCAGCAGCTATTTATGGTGCCCGTGCAGCATTTGGTGTAGTTCTTATTACCACAAAATCAGGTACAAAAGAAGGAATACACCTCAGTTACAATAACAATTTGTCGTGGTCGAAACCAACCGTGTTACCCAATAAAATTACTGACCCGTACACATATATTCGACTCATCGATTTGGCGACAGACAACACACCATGGAACTATTATAATCCCTCTGATGAAACCTACTCATGGGCAAAAGAGCGCTCTAATAATCCTGAAGGTACGGTAGGTGTTCGGGTGAATCCTAATGATCCGACCATATGGGAATACATGGGTAATCGCGACTGGACATATTATTTCCTTGGTGATTATGCTCTTTCGCAAAAGCATAACATCCAGTTAGATGGAAAAACAGATAAAACACGATTTTATTTATCGGGCGCATACGATACTGAAAAAGGCGCTTTGAAAATTGCGAAAGATGAATTTAGCCGGTACAGCATCAGAAGTAAAATTGATCACGATCCTTTTAAATGGTTGACCATCGGAAATAATAGCCTTTTCACCATGACGGAAAGAAAGGTGCCATCGTATCTTTCTATTTCGAATATTTACAATATTGAGCCTACTTCTTGGGATAAGAACCCCGACGGTTCATGGGCAAATGCTGATTTGTCTTGGGCATTTTCAGGAGCTGGGCTTGAAGCTGCAAAGTTGACAGATGGGGGGAAGGTTAATGACAAATACAACAGTTTCCAATCAACATTTACTGCAGAAGCACGTTTTTTCGATGGATCTCTTAAAGTAAACTCAGACTTCACTATTCGAAAAGGAAATACAAATAATTTCTGGTACTATTCAAAATACAATATTGGGTATGGTCCTGGAGATATCAGGGAAATTGGGACCAATAGTTCTTATCGCGCTGCGACTTTCGATACTTATAATGTTTTTAACATTTACAGCACTTTTAATAAAATATTGGGAGATCATAGTTTTACGGCGCTATTAGGCTTTAACCAGGAATACAATCGCTCGGAATGGTTTCAGGCTCAACGTGACAATGGAATCTCAGGTTCACTACCATCCATTGCACTTGCTACTGGAGAAGACAATGTTTATGAAACGATTACTGACTGGGCGATCCGGGGAGCATTTGCTCGTTTGAATTACATTTTGAAGGAAAGATATATTCTTGAATTTAGTGGCCGTTACGACGGTTCGTCACGATTTCCGAAAAATAAAAGGTTTGGATTATTCCCTTCTGGATCAGTAGCATGGCGGATTGATCGTGAAGATTTTATGAAACCTATAGAGAATATTGTCAGTACTTTAAAATTAAGGGGGTCTTATGGTTCGCTGGGAAACCAGAATGTATCTGCATACGGCTACATTCCAATGATGAATGCATCAAATGCTTATTACCTCGTCGGTGGAAATTTGCCGCAAAAGGTTTCATCTCCGCAACTAGTTTCTGACAACTATACCTGGGAAACGGTTAAAACAGCAAACTTTGGATTCGACCTTGGATTATTCAAGGATCAAATTTCTGCTACGTTTGACATTTATCAAAGGAATACCTCCGGTATGTTAACGCAGGGAAAAGACCTACCCGATGTATTGGGTGCAGCCGAGCCAAGCGAAAATTCTGCTGACCTCAAGACCAATGGCTGGGAGTTGACACTTACTTATAAAAATTACTTTGACCTGGCCGGGAAACAGTTAAATTTCAATTTCCGCTTTATTTTATCCGACAACCGGGCTTGGATCACCAAATTCGATAATCCGAACAAAAACCTGAACCAGTATTATATCGGACAAGAGTTTGGAGAAATCTGGGGACTGGAAAGTAACGGATTTTTTAAAACAGTAGAGGAAACCCAGGCTCTGGATGAAACTCAGTTGATTCCATGGGGTTCACTTTCGATTGTACCCGGTTGGCCTAAATACATTGATCAGGACGGGAATGGTATTATTGAAAAAGGATATACCGTAGATGATCCTAAGGATGCAAAAATTATTGGGAACTCTTCTCCTCGTTACCGTTTTGGATTGAACATCAACTTCGAATGGAACGGATTCGACTTCAGTTCATTTATTCAGGGAATTGGTAAAAAAGACTACTACCCCCAGCATTATTTGTACTGGGGATTCTACCAGCAGCCTTATGCAGGCGGATACAAGCACCTGATGGATTTCTATCGCCCGGCTAATGATAGCGACGTGGAAATGGCCAAACATTCACAGGCTTATATCGATGCTGGCCTGGCAAGTGCAAATCTCGATGCTAAATACCCGATCTTGCAAGCGTGGTTGGCCGACAGAAACCTTGGTTTGGGGTTAAATGACTCCAAAGGACTAGCAACAGCACAAACCGGTTACATGCTTAGTGCAGCTTACATTCGAATTAAAAACATTACTGTTGGATATACTCTACCAAAAACCTGGTGCCAGAAAATGAGTATTCAAAGTGTTCGCTTTTTTGTAAGTGGTGAAAATATTGCCGAGTGGTCGGAAATTAAAGATTTTTTTGATCCAGAAGCTGTTACCGATAATGGGTCGGGCTACCAATACCCGTTCCAAAGAAGGTATTCTCTTGGTGTAAATATTGATTTTTAATCTTTCCAACAAAAACAAATTTTATTATGAAAAAAATAATTTCAATATTCAGCATTACACTCTTTATTTTGCTTTCGGCATGCAATGATAAATTTCTGGACAGGTTTCCTGAAACCTCAATCGCGCCTGAAAATTTCTTCAAAACTGAAGAAGACCTCAAATTGTACATTTACAATCTGTACGACTTTCCTGGTGAGGGCAATTTAAATGCCGATGGTGATCCAAATATCACAGATAATTGTGCTAACACAGGAAGTACAGAATTAAAGAATATTATGCTCAGCAGCAATCCATCATCGGCAACCATTAGCGGTGGATGGACTTGGGATAGATTACGAGATATTAATCTTTTCCTTGCCAACTGCGATAAAGCAGAAGTTCCTGAAAATTTGCTGAACCATTACAAAGGAGTGGCCCGCTTTTTCCGCGCCCTTTTCTATATGGACAAGGTGAAACGTTTTTCCGATGTTCCCTGGTATGATCAGGCGATTGGTACTTCTGACGAGGAACTGCTATTTAAAAGTCGCGATCCACGAGATATGATCGTACAGAAAATTTTTGAAGATTACGATTTTGCCAGCCTAAATGTAATAGCCAGCCAGCCCGTTGGTGCCGTAAACAACTGGGTCGTTTTAGCCTATAAAGCCCGTCACGCCCTTTACGAAGGAACCTACAGGAAATATCATGCAGAGCTTGGGTTACAATCCACTGCCAATACTTACCTGCAAATTGCCCTTGATGCGGCAAAAAAGGTTATGGATAATGGGGACTTTAGCATCTATTCAACTGGGAAGCCCGAAGAGGATTATGCCCGCCTGTTCAACAGCCAGGACTTGACCTCCAACCCCGAAATTATCTTTGCAAACATATCCGAAGATCAAATTAAGAATAGTGGCTGGAGTGGAACGATGTTTGGGCAGTACGAAGTAAGTCCTTCAAAAGACTTACTACAGTCATATCTCATGACCAATGGCTCATATTACACGGACCAAGCGGATTACGAAACAAAGTCGTTTGTTGAAGAATTTGAAAACCGCGATCTTAGACTGAAACAGACATTTGCCTACCCAGGTTGGGTATTGATTAATACCGGGACCTATGTGTCGGGGGGGGGTATTTATAAACAATTCCTGGCGAAAAACTTTACCGGGTACCACCAGCTTAAAGGCTTTATCAATAATACCAGCCAAATCGTTCAAAGAGGGGTGGACTTTCCGGTCCTGCGTTATGCCGAAGTTCTTCTGACCTATGCCGAGGCAAAAGCGGAACTGGGAGTACTGACGCAAACCGATCTGGATATATCCGTTAATGTTCTGCGCGACCGTGCCGGGATGCCCCATATGAGTATGAATCCGTTGATCGACCATCTTCAGGAAACACGATTTCCGAATGTAACCTCGATTCAAAAGAATGAAATACTTGAGATCAGGCGCGAACGCCGGGTAGAATTGGCTTTGGAAGGATACCGTTACGACGACCTGATGCGCTGGGCTTCAGGCAAATTACTCGAAACGGAACCCAAAGGTTTATATTTCCCCGGATTGGGTAAATACGACCTTACCGGCGATGGTATTGAAGACATAGTACTACTTGACATTAGCGAATCGATTCCAGCAGCTGAAGATAAAGAAGTCAACTCACTGGGCGAAACATTAATTTATTACCGGGTTGGTCCGCAGGACAGCGACGCGTCGTTTTATATCAGCGGTGATAACCAGGGGTACATTGAGTCGGAAAAGGACAGGGGATCGTTCATTGAACCGAAGTACTACTACCGTCCGATTCCGCAGGCGCAAACGACGCTAAATCCGAATTTAACCCAGATTTTCGGCTGGGATTAAAATTGATTTGAATCATGAAAAGAATACAAAATATGAAATATATCATCAGTTTATTTACACTGGCAGTAATATTAGTTGTCAGTTGTGTACCAACGTTCGAACCAGTTGGTGAACTTCCCGATAATCCCGGTATTAAAGAAGTGTTGGTTGGAAATGAAAACGGAAATATTCCTCAAATTAATGCAATTTATGCAGATAGGGCTTTGGATACCGTATTTGTCAAAGACAAATCTGTTGATTTTTCCAATATCTACATGCAGGTAAATCTCGAAGCCGGGTGTATCGTTAAGCCCCTGCAGGGGGCACCTTCGTTTGGTTCTTACGGTGATTTTTCAGTCCCGGGTAAATACCGTGTCACAGCTCCCTCAGGCAAAACGGCCGATTGGACAATTATACTGGATTATTACATACCTCCTATAGGTTGTCTTGCCGACCGCTGGGTGGGTGATGTGACCTGCAATGATGAAGTTTATCCAAGTTACAGTCCGAAAACATGTCTTGGTGAAAAAATGAACAACGACTGTCACATGGTTAAGCTTACGTTCGCTTTCTGGGACGATCCAGGTTCCGTTGCGGTAATGGAACTCCAACTGGGCGAAATTAATATGGATACTTTTAAGGGAGATATAACGCTACTGAATGATGTTAACGTAACTTATTACGGTAGTGATATAACATTTCATAAAGGATATGCAGGTACCTATAATGCAACCGCTAGCGAACTGAATCTTAGTTTCGAATTCACAGGGTACGACATTGGTGGCGGTCGGTATGATTTTACCATTCGGCAGCAGTAAATATTGTCTTTAAAACGATTAAAAGTGAAACAGGCTAGACAGGTCAATTCCCTTAAATCTAGACCTGAAATATCTTTTATGTTATACTGTTGTTCTATTTCTGTCACGGGATTGAACTATACAGAAGAACATAGTTTATTGTGGGGAAGCACTCCAAAAAATGTCACAAAAAAATATTGAGATGAAAAACACATTTATATATTTTATTCTTCTTGTTTCTCTGGCTTCCTGCAACTCAAAACCTGAAATTGATCCTTGGATTATATCAGCCCCTGCGGGAGAAAGATTTACCTACATCTACAAACGCGATACAACGGTTCTTCCCAATGGGCGGTTGCTTACCCCGATCGGAAAAAGCATTGTGGTGGCCCCCCACCCTTACGGTTTAACCTTAAGTCCCGACGGCAATACAGTGGTTACCGCCAATTCGGGTATCAATCCAATTTCCATTACCATCATCCGAAATATTTTATCCGGTAAACCGGAAGTTCAGCAAATTCCTCCAAGTACTGCTACCGACCACGGTGTGCTGGCGTCAGTGTTTATGGGACTGGCGGTTTCAAAAGATAACAAAGTGGTGTACGTAGCTGGTGGACAGGAAAACAAAGTTTTTATTTTCGATATTAAAACTGGCGAAAAAAAAGGGTTCATTGACTGCTCCTATAAATCGGCTAAAGTGGATTATACTGACGGTTACATTGGCGATCTTGTCCTTTCAAAAGACAGTAAAAAATTGTATGCCGTCGATCAGATAGGTTTCCGTATGGTAATCTTAAATACGGAAACCAGACAAATGGAACACAATGTACCTGTGGGACGCTACCCTTTTGGCATTTGCCTTTCACCCGACGAGAAGAAAGTGTACGTAGCCAACGTTGGCATGTTCGAATACAATATTTACGACGGAATTACCCAGGAAAATTTGGTTGAAAAGGCACAGAAATTTCCAGCATTTGCATATGGAAGTGAAAAAATGGTGAAAGGTATTAAAAATGATAGTGTTTCCATTCACGGCCTGGGAGAGATGAATTCACCTGAAGCTTTTTCGGTATTTACCATCAGTCTGGAAAATCCTGAGCAGCCTAAAATAATTGCCAAAACCAAGACTGGCCACCTTGTTGGTGCCATGGTAGAAGATATTCCTGCCGTTGGAGGTGCAAGTCCCAATTCATTGGTAGCCACCAAAGATTTTGTTTTTGTTAGCAACGGCACCAATGATAATGTCTCGGTTATTTCCATCGAAAAAGATACAGTGGTTAATACTATTTATCTGAAACCTGACAGCCGGGTAAAACAGTTCCGTGGAGTAATCCCGTTTGGATTGGCACTTTCGCCCGACAATCAACGGTTATTTGTTGCCTGTTCAGGAATAAATGCAGTAGCCGTCATTGATGCGAAGAAACTGAATGTTTTGGGGTACATTCCCACCGGCTGGTTTCCATCCAAATTAAAAGTCAGCAACGACGGCCAAAAGCTAATTGTCTCAAACGCCAAAGGATTTGGTAGTGGCCCCAATGGAGGTTCTACTTTCCAGCCAGGACCTGAGGGCAGTTATATTGGTTTTATGATGAAAGGTACTGTCCAAGTCATGAATATCCCTTCGAATGACGAGCTGAAAACCTATACGGAACAGGTAATTTCAAATAACTTTCATTTTGAAAAAGCATCGTCTGAAAAATTTAAATGGCGGAAAAAGAATCCGGTGCCGCTTTACCCCGGAGAAAAAGAGAGCCCGATAAAACACATTGTTTATATTTCGAAAGAGAACCGGTCCTACGATGAAGTTTTTGGGCAGGTAAAAAAAGGTGATGGCGAAGCCGAATTGGCACGCTTCGGAACAGGAGTATCGTTCGGCAACCTTAATCGCACGGCTTTCGTGCAAGATGCTGATGTTATGGTTAACCACCTGAAAATTGCCCATGACTTTGCTATTTCCGATAATTTTTATGTAGATTCGGATGTATCGGCCGATGGCCATCGCTGGCTGGTAAATACCTACCCCAATGCATGGTGCGAAACTTGTGTAGCAGCAGATTACGGTAGAAACCGCAAGTTCCGCTTCGACTCGGAAGCACCAGGAAGGTTTGCGATTAACAACGCTGCAGGAGCCATTTATCCAGAAGATTACAACGAAGCCGGCTCAATGTGGGATCACTTAGAACGAAACGGAATCGACTTTTTCAACTTTGGGTTTAGTATTATGTTTGAGCCGGGTATTTACGATATTAGTTATAAACATCAGGGCATAAGGCATTACGTCAATTTTCCGCTTCCCCAACCTCTTTGGGACCGCACCTCAAAACAATTTCCGACTTACAATATGGCCATCCCTGACCAGTTTAGGGTCGATCAGTTTATAAAAGAGTTTGAAGAAAAATGGATGAACGGTCAAGATACAATGCCGGCACTTTTAACAGCAATTATTCCCAACGACCATGGGGCCAATGATAGGCCGGAAGCCGGTTATCCTTTTTTACAAAGTTACATGGCCGACAACGATTTAGCAATCGGACGGATTGTGGAATTCCTATCGCACACTCCATACTGGGAAAAGATGCTTATTGTTATAACTGAAGATGACGCCCAGGGTGGTGTGGACCATGTGGATGCCCATCGCAGCATTCTAATGCTGATTTCACCATGGGTAAAAAAAGATTACGTAAGCCATGTGCATTACAGTTTTGGAAGTATTTTTAAAACTTTCTGGAATATTCTGGGAATCCCTTACCTGAATCAATACGATGCTGGTGCTTCCGATCTTTCCGATTTCTTTGCAGACACACCCGACTTTACGCCATATACTGCGATTCCAGTCGATCAGCGCGTTTTCGAACCGCAAAAAGCACTGGATCCATTCGATGAAAACTTCGACTGGAAAGCCCTGGAGGAATCACCGTTTCTGGACAACAAAGAAGACATGATCAGAAACAGTAAAGAAAGAGACAAATATCGGACGGAGAATAAGGAGAAATCAGTAAAATAAAATCAGGATTTGTTGAGCATGCAATTCGTGGGATCTGTCCTTGTCATATTTTTTGATAGACAAATTTTTATGATTCTTATTGGAAAATCCAATTTTTGTATTCGCCGAAACATATCTATAAAAGAATGGAATTATGGAAGTTTAAAAAAGGATGTTGGCGTTCGTATGTGCTGCTATTTTGAGCACATCACTTCATGCAGACGATGACACCTGTGTTTAATACATTTTTTATGTTTAATTTTAAGTTTAGGAATTAATCAGGTTAGGCCGGTAATGTTAAAACAAAAATCTCTGAATATGAGAAAACTCCTTTCTATTATCAGTATGACTGTAATTTTCTTTTCCTGCTCATCATCTGTAAAAAAGATAGCAAATAAAGAACTTAAAGAAAAAATAATTAACGATAAGAGTCTTGCTTTTGTGAAGTCTAAAGCACTCGAAATAGTAAAAACTGGCTTTAATGCCGGCGATGGTTATGGAGAAGTGTGGATTCGTGATTATAACACATTTATTGAACTTTCAGGAGAAGTTTATGATAAACAAACTATAAAAGAAAATCTACTTGTTTTTTTAAGGATGCAGGGGAAAGATGGCAATATTATTGATGGTTTCATGCCGCGTGAGAAGGCTGTTCATTCAACTATTGGTTATGATTATATCTACTCTGAAATGGAACCCCGCTATGCAGGCCACAAGAACACCGTTGAAACCGACCAGGAGTCATCGCTGGTGCAGGCTGTATATAAATACCTGACAATAGGTGGTGACAAGGAATTTTTAAGTGAGGTAATTGGAGACAAGACGGTTGCTCAACGATTAGAAAATTCTTTGGAATTTCTTATGAACTATCGTTTCAATGAAAAATATGGTCTTATCTGGGGAGCAACAACAGCCGACTGGGGTGATATTCAGCCAGAACATGACTGGGGGGTATTTCTCACTGACGATACCCATTATGCTATCGATATTTATGATAATGCGATGTTTTTAATTGCTCTGGATAATTTCATGGGAATGGTTCCTGAAAAACGGGAAAGATGGCAAAAGATTAGTGATACTATCAGAACCAATTGCAGAAAATATTTATGGGATGCTGATAATCAAAAATTTATCCCGCACATTTACCTGAATGGATCGCCTTTCCCTTCTGATCTGAAAGAGAATGAGATATATTATCATGGGGGAACAGCTATCGCCATTGAGGCCGATTTACTTACACACGAAGAAATAAAAGTATCGCTCGAAAAAATGATAGCCAATGTAAAAACTTCCGGGGCAGCTTCTATTGGACTGACAATGTATCCACCCTATCCTGAAGGTACATTCAAAAACAAAGGTATGTATCCATATAGCTATCAAAATGGAGGTGATTGGACCTGGTTTGGAGGTCGGATGATCCAGCAATTGATAAGAAACGGAATGGTTATGGAAGCTTATGAACAGCTTCAACCCATGATAAAAAGGGTAAAAGATAATAATGGCTTTTACGAGTGGTATACAATTGATAATAAACCACGTGGTTCAGGCTCCGAACTACAATTCCCGGTTCGTTTTATCGGGAATATGAGGGAAGTTAAACTAAATGGAGAAGCATTTTTTAAGGTAACAAAAAATGAAAAACAACCATTCAGGGTAAATGCAAAAGAAATCAATATTGATGTATTAGGCACCTCTTTCAATGTTGTGAGTTATGACGACGACACACAGACGGAAGTAACACTTGTTGAAGGAAAAGTAAGCTTGTCAGCGGAAAAAGGGAAGACAAAAAAGGAATATGGCACTATACTTCAGGGGCAAAGGGCCATTTATAAAGAGAAATCTCAGGAAGTCAGTACTGAAAAGGTCACTGTCGACAAATACATCTCATGGCGCAACGGCAATCTGATTTTCCGTGATGACCCGATGGAAGAAGTAGTCAGACGGTTAAGCCGTTGGTTCAATGTTGAAATTTTTTTCGATGATCCTGAGATAAAAAGTTATATCTACACAGCAACTTTCAGAAATGAAAATCTTGATCAAGTGCTGAAGTTATTAAAATTATCGGCACCGATCAACTATCGTATTATCGAAAGGAAAGCGTTGTTCGGTAATGAATTCACGAAACAAAAAATTTACCTTATGAAGAAAAAAATTTAAAAAAATACTAAACTAAAACCATTCCAAAGTTATGGAAAAAAACTTATGTGTAACGAGGAGATGTCAAAAACCCCCTCATCTCTGTAAAATCTGGATGACAATGAAGCTAATTATGATTCTGTTCATTCTGGCTATCACCAACCTGATGGCTTCTGAAACTTACTCGCAAGCTACTAAATTGACCTTGCAGGTTAAAGATGCAACTGTAAGGGAGGTATTAAGCAAGATTGAAGAAAACAGTGAATTCTTCTTTCTCTACAACGGCAAACTTGTTGATGTCGATCGTAAAATATCGTTGGATGTTAATGATCAAAAGATCAACGAGATACTCAGCAACATGTTCCAGGGAACCGATGTTGTTTATGCTGTTGTTGCCTCGGGCGAGTATAGCTTATATAATGATCAGGGAGTTAATAGTTACAAATACTTCTTCATATTGCAGGGCGATGACAGTAAAGAAGTTATCTTGGCACGGAGGTACTATGCCCAACGGGCTGTACAAAACTGGACTCGGGAACTGTGGTTCAATTACATGATCCCAACAAAAAACCTTGCTGACTTATACCTGACAACAGACGGGCTTCCTATTGATCAATCACCGCTTTTCAAGGGTTATGATTCGCTGCAAAGTGAATACGAGAATAGGGATCCCCGTATGGCTATGACATTCATCGTACCTGGCAGCACTATATATGCCGATGGTGGCGTTTGGGCTGTGATCTATCCTGGTTTCACAGGTACCAATGCTACCCGGTCTGGTTACATGCTCCGGAAATTCCTTGATGAGACACTGGAGGCCACACAGTTTCAGGGACAGTATGATTTCAAAGAATTCAGGTATGCCGAAGTACTGCTAATACTGGCTGAAGCATTGTATGAACAGGACAAACAGATTTCCGATGTGGACCTCGACCGTACCATCAACCTGATCAGAAGCAGGGTAAATATGCCAGCTTTAACCAATAGCCATGTAACTACCAATGGCCTTGACATGCTTACAGAAATCCGCCGTGAAAGAACTGTTGAACTGGCTTTTGAGGGATTCAGACGTGATGACCTAAGGCGCTGGAAAGTTGCTGAAATCTTGATGCCTGCAGCTATTAGAGGGATCAAATTCGTCGGTACCCAATATGAGCAAAGATATCCCGATCTGAAGATAGGAACAGATATTCAGGTAGACAACGATGGCTTTATTGTTGTTGAACCATCCACTTCACGCCAGTTCTTACCTAAACATTACCTAGATCCCATTCCTTTGCAACAGATACAATTGTCGAAGGGAACCCTGATCCAGAATCCGGGATGGGAGTGACTTTCATATTTTAATATTGTATAATAAACAGAAGGTTGTCTTATAAAGCAATACTAACTTTTTGGACAACCTTACTTTTAAATAAAATAATCATGAGAAAGACATTTTTGGTTTTATGGATATCCTTGGTATTAACTGGAGCTGCTTTTGCACAGCTCAAAAAAGGACAAATTGACCTTTCAAAAGTACCTGTTCCGCAGTGGCATTATCAACCTGAATATACTTACGACGTATCAGTGGACCCTGTTATCTGGACAAAACAAAAACCAGGACTTCATGTGGCATTTGGATCAACGGACGAGTTATACTTGCGAAGTGAAGTACCTTCCGTAAGTCAGGAGTCAATGATTTGGGAAGCGAACGGATGGAGGGGAGAACGGCTGAATGCACAGGTGCTGGTATGGTCACCAGATTCCATTGAACAGATACGCTTCCAGGTAAGTGATCTCTTATCTGCCGGAGGCAGGGTGATCAGCAGGGACAACATTAAACTGAACATAGTCCGGTACGTCGTGTCGGATTTACCTTACGGTGCAACAAATTTCTCCTGCGATGCAGTCAAGGATACCGCCTGGCTGATGCCCGACCGTTTCGAAACTTTTGAGCGGTTCGATCTTCCTGGCAGAACAGTAAGGCCGGTGTGGATCGCTTTTGAAATTCCCAAGACATCAGAACCCGGTGAATATTCTGGCACTATTGAAATCAATTCCCTGAAAGACAAGGTCTCCTTAAAAGTGAACATAACAGTGCAGAAACAAGTACTTCCCGATCCACATGACTGGAAATTTCGTCTCGACTTGTGGCAAAATCCCTGGGTGATAGCCTGGTATTATCATGTGGAACCCTGGTCAGCCGAACACAAAGCATTGTTGAAGAAGCATCTGAAATTGTACGCCGACGCCGGAGGAAAGTACATCACCACCTATACCGTTCATTCACCCTGGTCGGATAATTCTTATATGATCGAAGAAACCATGATCGATTGGATCAAAACAGCCAATGACTCATGGAAGTTCGATTATTCCATATTTGATCAGTACGTTGAACTAGCCATGGAGGTTGGAATTGATGAAGCGATCACCATCTATACGCCAGTGCCATGGGGTCACCGTTTCCGTTACATGGATGAGAAATCAGGCAACTATGTTTATGAGGAATGGTCCCCGACTTCCGCACAGTACAAAATATTCTGGAATCTTTTCCTTGATGATCTGAAAGCCCATCTGATCCAAAAAGGCTGGTTTAACAAAACCTATCTGGGAATCAATGAAAACCCGTTGGAATTTACTATCGCAGCTGCCAGGATGATCAAAGAAAATTCGAAGGACTGGAAAATCACCTATGCTGGAAACTGGCATCAGGAGCTTTCTTCCCTGCTCGATGATTATTCACCCATCTTAACAAAAGAACCAAACCCTGAAGAGTTGCAGAAACGTTCTGCAAGGGGGTTCACAACAACCTATTATGTATGCTGTAATCCGCCCAAACCGAATAATTTTATTTTCTCGCACCCGGTTGAAGGAAGATATATCAGCTGGTATGCACTGGCCTATGGATATAACGGATTTTTACGCTGGGCCTACGACGCATGGCCCGCTGATCCAGTGAGAGATGCCAGGCATACACTCTGGCCTGCCGGCGACTGCTTTTTAGTGTATCCTGGCGGCAACAGCAGTATCCGGTTCGAAAAACTGAGAGAAGGCATCGTGGATTATGAAAAGATTCTCATTTTAAGAGAGTTGGCTTCTAAATCCACCGATAAGAGCGTGAAAAACTTAATGAAAGCCCTTGATGCACATCTTGCCACCTTTGTTGTTGAACGTGATTACAATGTGGCAAAGATGACAGAGGCCGTTCAAAAAGGAAATAAAATGATCAGGGACTTAAGCAACGAACTGGGACGTTAATTTTTAGAAGACCGGATTATGAGGATATTTATTGTTGTTTTATTGATTACTCTGTGGTCTGAGATTATCGGGTAGGAAACTTCCCTATTAAAAAGGAATTAGAAAAATTACAATAAATCATTGTAATTCATTATTATTTAATATATTACAATATGCGTTACAGTCTCTATCTTCTCCTGCTGCTTTCATTTTCTGTACAGGCACAGCAATCTGTTATTAAGGAGGTTATACGTCCAATAACTACTTATCCATTTTCAGATCCTGACCCTGTGGCACGTCCCGGCCGGGTATATCCTTATTTCAGGTTTGATGGGTTTACCAATAAGTCCATAATCCGTAACTGGAAGATGGTAGAACTTGAAAACGACTATCTTCGACTGGCAATAATGCCCGAAATCGGTGGTAAGGTATGGGAAGCCTATGAAAAGTCACAGCAATATCCATTTGTTTTTACAACACATGTGGTGAAATTCCGCGATATCGCCTTACGGGGCGCCTGGACAACCGGTGGCCTTGAGTTTAATTTTGGTGATATAGGGCATGCAACAACAGCTTCCACTCCTGTTGATTATTATACAAGAACAAATGCTGACGGAAGTGTCAGTTGTTTCATCGGTGCAACCGAATGGGCGTCACGGACCACCTGGCGCGTAGAAATCAGACTTGACCCTGATAAAGCTTATTTTACAACCCGTTCATGGTGGTACAACAATACCCCTGTTGAGCAGGAGTTCTATCATTGGATTAATGCAGGTTTTAAGGCAGATGGTAATCTGGAATTTATTTTTCCAGGTACACATTATATAGATCACACAGGGGAATATAATTCCTGGCCGGTTGACTCGATGGGCCGAAATATTTCATATTATGAGAACAATGATTTTGGAAGTTATAAATCTTATCATATACTGGGACGTCCTGTTAATTTTTATGGTGGGTACTGGCATAATGACAATATGGGTTTTGGCCATTTTACTCCTTATTACGAAAAACTGGGTAAAAAAGTATGGGTGCTGGGACTCTCGCAGCAGGGAACACGATGGGAAAATCTGCTCGGTGACCATGATGGTCTTAATGTTGAACTGCAATCGGGCTGTCTCTTTAACCAGGCCTTGCCCGGAAGCGAGTTAACACCCTTTAAGCATGTTGGTTTTGCTCCCTATTCGGCAGACACATGGACAGATAATTGGTTCCCGGTAAAAAACACCAGGGGCTTTACTAATGCCTCACCCCACGGAGTATTAAACCTTCGGGTGGAAGGCAACTGGCTCAAGATTGACTGGATGTCACTTGAGATGCAATCGGACACTCTTACTGTTCTGGCGGCAGGGTCTCCCATTCTAAGCCGGAAACTGGTTCTTAAACCCATGGAACTCTTTCGTGATTCCATAAAGTGGAATGGCGACAAAGACCAGCTCGTTGCTAAGCTCGGGCAGGATGTACTTACAAATGATCCGGGTCAGCCGGTCAGTCGTCCGATCAAGACGCCGGACAATTTTGACTGGCAGTCGGAATACGGATTGCTGACTCGTGGCGGAGATCTGAGCAAACAAAAAAATTACAGTGAAGCAGAAATTTATCTTATGAAGGCTCTTGAAAAGAACCTGAATCTGATACCTGCCATTACCCAGATGGCACAGTTACGATACAGACAAGGATTATATGAGAAAGCACGTGAATTTGCAGGCAGGGCACTTGCTGTAAATACATATGATGCGGAAGCAAATTATTTCTGGGGCCTTTCCAATGAGCAAACCGGGCATGATGCTGATGCTCTGGATGGTTTTTCAGTAGCCGCCTTAACAACAGCATTCCGTCAGGCTGCTTACCTACGTATCGCTTATCTGGCTGTTAAAAGGAAAGACTGGAAAGAGGCAGAAAGTATCATTGGCAAATGTCTGGAGACCTATCCTCCCAATGAAAATGCATGGAATATAAAAGCAATGATAGACCGCAAAGAGGGCAAACCCAATTTTGCACTGACCATTCTGAATGAACAGCTTTTGCTGGATCCGCTCAACCATTTTGCTCGCTTTGAAAAATATTTAAATACAGGAACTGAGGCAGATAAGAACGAATTCGTTCATTTTATCAGGCAGGAACTACCGCATGAAACATATATTGAAATGGCCATTAAGTATTATGAATGGAATATGGAGGAAGAGGCCTTAAGGACGCTTGAGCTGTCTCCGGTTCATCCGATGGTACAGCTTTGGCAGGCATTTCTGCTTGATAGGGCAGGGAAGAAAGAAGAAGCAGAAAATAAGCTCGATCTTGCGATGGCAGCCTCTCCTGAACTGGTATTTCCTTTCCGTCCGGAAACGGTCGGAGTTTTATCGTGGGCAGATAAGAAAAAACCGGACTGGAAATGGAGATATTATGAAGCCCTGATCTACTGGCAGCATAACCAGCCTGAACTCGCTAAATCTTTATTTACTGCCTGTGGAACAGAACCTGATTTTGCACCTTTCTACCTGGCGAAAGCAGATTTATTTCAGGATGAAGCTTCAGTTGCCGGTGCATCCCTGGAGGAAGCCTACCGTCTTGATCCGCTTTCCTGGCGTACAGGATTGAGACTGACACAGTTTTATGCCAGGGAAAAACTTATTGACAAAGCACTTGCTGTTGTCGGTAAAAACTACAAATCACATCCGGGTAGTTTTATCATAGGTCTGCAATATGCACAGATACTTAAATTAAATGGGCAATATAGTGATGCTCTGTCCACACTGAGTCGTCTTGAAATGCTTCCTGCCGAAGGCGATGTAAATGCACATAGTCTTTTCAGAGATACAAATATCCTTTATGCTCTGGAACAGATGAAAACAGGTAAATGGAAGAAGGCTCTTTTATACCTTGGGAGTGCAGAAACCTGGCCGGAGAATTTGTTCTCAGGTGAGCCATATCTGGCAGACAACAGGTTAACGCAATTCTTAACATCATACTGCTATGATAAATTAAAGGATCATTTACAGGCTGACCGGTCATTCGCATATCTCATAACTTATCAAAACCCCTATGGATGGACCAGTCCACTGGGCAACAGACTTTCTGGTCTGGCGCATGGTGGTGAAAGGAATTACAAAACAATAACTGAAACACTATTAAAAGATCCAATTAAAGACAAGGATAAAGATGTTTTAACTGTATTCCTGACGATACTTAAAAGTTAGAAACTGTTAAGACACACCAAACCGTTCAAGTTTATAAAACCTGTAGGCAATGTCCCAGTAAATTTTATTAAGAGCCTCTTTTTGTAAACCTATTCCGTCAATTTACAAGTTACCCGGAATTGGTACCATATGATCAAATTATGGACGTTGCACATGGAAGCAGAGAAGTACGGGCATTTACTTTTAAACGAAATAGTGATTCATATGTAGTTTTTTGGCATATATCGGGTAATAAAGAGTTGGAATTACCTTTAAATTCTAAAAATATCACATTATTGGGAAGTTTAGAAAAGAAATACCAGTTCATTCTAACCAAAATGAAGATAATTCGATATTACCTATCGGTAAACGTCGTTGTATAAAAACAAATAAATTAACAAAGGAAGAACTAATAACCGCATTCAAAAATGCTAAAATTATAGATTAGATTGCAAAAGCCGGGCTTATTGACCACATTTCGCCGGGAAGGTTACAATTGTCATACATAGCTAAACAACAAATACTTAACTCAGGCTCTAGGTGTTCAATATTGTCCGGCCAACTATGGTCAAGCCCACTGGTTTTTCCAACTTAGGAGTTGTATAAGAATATTGTGTTATATTACAAAAAGAAATAATTATGGTAGAAAATTAATTCTACCATAATAATACACTCTTTAGTTGTAGTTAATTTTAAAATGAAAGGTTAACGAATCTACACTTTACCAAGTATCCTAAACATCCCGGTTCCGCAAGTTGGACATTTACCCTTCATTGCTTTTCTGCCATTTTTCATTGTAACTTCAACAGAATCTTTAATTTCTTTTTTAGACTTACATTTTACGCAATATCCTTCCATGATCTAATTAATTTAGTTATGATTAATCTATTTCATTACAAATGTAAGCTTTTTGCAATGTGCTTGCAAATAGTAATCGCTAAGTAAGCAACAAATAAGGGTCTGCTCACGAAACGGACGTCTCCACCAGAAGAAAACAATAAGTTTTATTAAAACGAACCTTTTTTGTTTCTGGTAGAAACTATGGTTTACAAAGATCATTTTTGCCAGGGAGCAAAAATGTATAATCAATCATTCCGGCTTGGACTTTTGCGCCGTAATTGGATCCCTTAGTTCATATACTGGATTAATCCTGGTTTAAAAAATTCAAAGTTGATTATTTATTACGCTGACTTTATCAGCAAACCCTAAATAATTTTGAAGTTATGAAAAAATTAACATTTTTAATTATACATTTTTGGATTACAGTATCATTATTCTCACAGGAAGTCGGGAAAATTCTTCCTGCATGGGAAGAAGGAGAAATGGAAATTCATCACATATACACCGGCCGTGGGGAGAGTGTTTTTTGCATTTTTCCTGACGGAACAACAATGCTTATTGATGCAGGAGATTTGGGCCCTAGTAGAACTACAACAGTAGTCTCTCCTGATGATTCACGTCAGCCTGGAGAATGGATTGCTCGGTATATTCAGAAAAGGATTGATTTTAAAAAGCAGAAGCATATTGATTATATGTTCTTAACCCATTTTCATAGCGATCATATGGGAGGTGTATATAAAAAATCTCCAAAGACAAAAAAAGGAGGCGACTATTTTCTCAGTGGTATTACCGAAGTAGGGGAATACTTTAAGTTTGGAAAAATGGTTGACCGTGACTGGCCGGATTACCAGTATCCCAGGCCGCTGTCAGACAAAATAGCATCAAATTATTTAAAATTTGTTAAATGGAATATTGAAAACACAGGGATGAAAATGGAACGATTTGTTCCTGGATCGAATGAACAATTTACACTGTTAAATGACCCTTATAAATACAAAGATCTTTTTGAAGTCAGAAATATTGTATCAAATGGGGAGATTTGGACCGGAGTGGGGAGGACGACACGACATTTTTTCCCTAAAGATGTCCCTGAGGGAGACTTACCTGATGAAAACAAATGCAGTGCCGGAATCAGAATCTCTTATGGTGCATTTGATTATTTCAACGGGGGTGATTTGACCGGGAGACTTCCTTTGTATACTCCTGAATGGAAAGATATTGAGACTCCCGTTGGTAAATCAGTCGGACCGGTTGAAGTATGTGAGGTAAATCATCATGCATATATTGATGCCATGACAGATTCTTTTATAAGCAGTGTCCGTCCTCAAGTATTTGTGATTCAGGTTTGGGATATCTATCATTTAAGTTACAATGTTTTAAAAAGCTTATTATCTCAAGGTCTCTATCCTGGGAAGAGGGATATTTTCCCAACTAATATTCCGGAAGCCACACAAGTATACATGGGTGAAACCAATCTGAAAACTCTGGCAGGCAGAGGTGGCCATGTTGTTATTAAAGTTGCTCCCGGCGGCAGTCAATTTAAAGTAATATTATTGACTACTGATGATGAGTTTTGCTGTGTTAATTCAATCCATGGTCCATACTTGTGTAGGTAAAAAAATTATCCACCCTCAGGTGCTGGATCAGGGTCAACGCATTTAAATTCTATGGTATTATTACTTTTGTTCTGCATCTGTTGGGTGAGTGTTAAGTTTCGTTATAACACACTAAATATAAGCATTTTATCTGACAGATGCATCTTTTAATTTAGAAATTTAGGTTATACTCTTTCAAAACAAAAACATGATGATGAAAATCCGTTTTTTAATTCTGCTCCTCGTCACAATTAATCTGCAGGCTCAAACCCTGAATGATATTGAATCCAATCGTGTGTCCTTACCTAATGGCTGGGACTTAACTCCAGTTGGACATATTTTACCACTGGGTGACCTCCCTTTAAATATTGCTGTTTCTCCATCTAAAAAACTTGCAGCTATTACCAACAACGGTCAGAGTGACCAGACTATTCAGCTTGTTGATATTAACCGGGAAGAAATTCTCGATTCTATCATCATTGGTAAAGCCTGGCTGGGATTAACTTTTTCGAAAAATGGCAAGTATTTGTATGCATCAGGAGGAAATGATAATATAATTATTCGTTATGCGATCCGGAATAATCGTTTGTTTTTACATGATTCCATCAGGATTGGAAAACCATGGCCTGAGAAGATTTCAATTGCCGGATTAGCTCTTGATGATGCCAAAAACAAACTGTACGTCGTTACCAAGGAGAACAACTCACTCTATGTTGTTGACATAAAATCAAAAACTACAGTTTCACAGCACCAGTTAGGTGGAGAAGGTTATACCTGTATTTTATCACCCGACAATAAATTGCTCTATATTTCATGTTGGGGTTGCGATAAAATAGTACTCTTTGACACCTATCAACAAAAGATCACTGGTTCCATTCCGGTTGGTGATAATCCCAACGATCTGTGTTTAACCAAAAATGGCAATTTTCTCTTTGTTGCAAATGCTAATGATAATAATGTGTCGGTTATTGATACCCGCAAATCAAAGGTAATTGAGACACTAAACTCAGCTCTTTATTCTGATTCACCTAGTGGTTCAACCACAAACAGTGTGACGCTGAGTGAAGATGAAAAGACTCTTTTTATTGCTAATGCTGATAATAATTGCCTTGCAGTATTTGATGTAACTAATCCAGGATCAAGTAAGAGTAAAGGATTTATACCAACAGGATGGTATCCTACATGCGTAAGGATCGCGAATAACAAAATATTGATTAGCAATGGAAAAGGATTGTCCTCATATGCAAATCCTTATGGTCCGAATCCTAATAGAAAAGGTGAAGAAGTAGTTTACCAGGCAGATGGTAGGGAACAAAAGATTAAAGTACAGTACATTGGTGGTCTGTTCAGGGGAAACCTTAGTATTCTCAATGTTCCTGATGAAAAACAAATGGCTATATATTCACAGGCTGTCTATAATAATACACCATACAACAAGAACACTGAAATGATATCTGAGGGTGCTGTTGACAATCCCATTCCTCAGAAAATTGGTGATAAATCTCCAATAAAATATATATTTTACGTCATTAAGGAAAACCGTACTTATGATCAGGTTTTAGGCGATATGCCTGAAGGTAACGGAGATCCTGGTCTGGCTCTTTTCGGAGAAAATATAACACCTAACCAGCATGCTATTGCACGTGAATTTGTCTTGCTTGACAACTTTTTTGTGAATGGAGAGGTAAGTGCCGATGGTCATAGCTGGACTATGGGAGCTTATGCCACCGATTACCTCGAAAAAACCTGGCCATCAAGCTACGGGGGCAGGGGAGGAAACTACGAGGGCGAAGGTCAGAGGGAAATTGCAAACAATAAAAATGGATACCTGTGGGATAATTGTCAGCGTAATGGTGTGAGTTATCGTTCTTATGCCGCATTTATTGGCAGTAACGGTCCTACTGTACAATCCCTGAAAAACCACTTTTGTCCTGCCTATACAGCATGGGATTTGAATGTACGCGATACTCTGCGTTTTTCTCAATGGAAAAATGATTTTGATTCGTTGATGGCCGCAGATGCAGTGCCACAGTTAACAACACTTCGTTTTGGCAACGATCATACTCAGGGACTAAGTCTTGGCAAACCAACACCCTTTGCACAGGTTGCTGATAATGATCTGGCAGTAGGCCTGTTTGTTGATTATATAAGCCACAGTTCAATATGGGAACAAAGTCTTATCATGATAATTGAAGACGATGCTCAAAACGGACCCGATCATGTTGATGCCCATCGTACCACTGCTTATCTTGCAGGAGGATTTGTGAAAAACGGCTTCGTTGATCATACCGCTTATACAACAACATCATTTCTTCGTACAATTGAGCTGATACTCGGATTACCCCCTATGAGTCAGTATGATGCAGCGGCAGTACCCGTTTGGAGAAGTATGAATAAAACACCTGATCACCTACCTTTTGAAGTCAAACCCAGCCTTATCAATCTGGATGAAATAAACCTTGATGAGAACATTTGGCAACAAAAAAGTGAGAAGTTTGATTTTACAAAAGAAGACATGGTAAATGATGCTGAATTCAACGAGGTTATCTGGAGAGCTGTAAAGGGACTCGATTCACCATGCCCCCCAGCAGTACGTGCTGCATTTATTATGACCGAAAATAAGAAAGCTAAAGACTAAAGGTGTCTCAGAAATAACACCATCACTAGCTCGGATTTACCTTTGGTGAGCGGGCAAAAGTTATCTCCCTGAAACGCTGGAGCCTATTTAGCTTTACTGAGACAAGTTATTGAACGTGTTCATTATACAATCCGAAAAAATGTGCGTGAAAAGGCATCTGATTTATGCGCAATTAAAAATTTCATATACAAATTGGTTTGCGATGAACTGGAAGATACTAACATTTTAAATTATAATACTTTAGCTTAACTTACTGTCCGGATAAAGGTAGCAGTTCCACTAAATGGTTACTATCAGTGACAGGAAAGCCGAACGGCCATATCCATTCACCCCTGAGCCATGAAACCGGTAGTCCTGGTTGAAAAGATTCAGGAGGCTCAGATTGACTTTAATAAACCGCATTTCATAGCTGGTATTGACATTAAATATATTCCATCCTGGGGTGCCGCCAAAGGGAATTCGGTTATCATCTTTATCACCTGCTGCCAGGTGGTCTTGTTTCCCGGCAGTCTGCCACTCAAGGTTAATCAACCAGCCCTTGAGTTTATACTCCAAAGCAAAACGTCCGAAAAGCGGAGGAATACGCCGCGCTGGTTCTTTTTTTGTAATATTCTGACCATAAGTATAAGTCAGGCTTCCGCTTACCATCCATGACTTATCTAACTCTAGATCCCAAGCTGTTTCAACACCCTGTATATATGCCCGTTCTATATTCTCTTTCTGATAAATAGGGTAACCTTCAATGGTATCTCCAACTATCTTATTACGAACAATTAAGTCGTACAACTCATTATGGTAAATGTATATCTCACCACTTAGTTTTCGATCCTGATATTTATAGCCGATCTGATATTGAAATGAGTGTTCAGGTTTAAGATCAAAATTTGGGGTCTCATACCTGAAATCAACAATCCCTAAAGTTCCAAGATCGTCAATATTTGGAGCCCTGAATCCTGAATTCACTGAAACAAACAAATTTGATGTTTTATTTATCTTGCGAAGTATGGCTAAATTACCTACAATAGCTGACGGTGTAAGTTTTGTCATACCTAAAGCCTCGTCTTCAACCTTATTAATAAATGTATTAAACCTTGCCCCTGCCGTGAGGCTCCAATGCTGTAGATCAAGTGTGTGCATACTAAAAGCTGCAATACTGGTCATGGTGGCTCCATCTGGGTATAACCCACGTTTTGAAACTACCACATCGGTTGAAAGATCTGTATCGGTGCGACTGCTGTTAACCAGATCGCTGTATACTTCCAGACCGGAGTTTGCAGACCAGCCATTTAAGCCTGATGTAAATGCTTCTGCCGAAAAGGCAAATGAGCGCACTTTATCATTCTCTGTGCGTAAGATGGAAGAGCCGTTTTTGAGAAGTTCCCTACCCTCCTCGTTGTGCTGAAAAGAGGCTTTGAATGTTGTAGATTTCAATATCCCTGCATTAATCTTCTGATTCAGACTTATATAAGCCAGTTTCCGTTTTTGGGGATCCATTTTATTAACAGCATAGTTTTCAAGGGCTATTTTATGGTATACTGGTACATCGCTCTGTTGTACACTTTGGTAAGCCATTGTTAGGTCAGATTTAGATGATAGAAATATTTTACCTTTTAGGTCGAAATCAAGTTCTTGGTAGCCGGTTGGAGTTAGCCGGCCTGTAGTGTCGCCACCAACAAGGTCACCAAAATTCCGCTTTGTGATTCCGGCTCTGAAGGCGACTTTTTTATTGCTGTAATTTACTGTGCCAATCAGACTCTTCTCCATACCTTGAGTTGCAATCCTTGTAAGCAGAGAGCTTCCCCATGTTGGTTTTTCTGCAGTTACTAGTTCATGGCTGAATGCCTGTATAGTCCCTCCAATTGCATCGGAGCCATACTGAACTGACCCGCTTCCACGAAGGACTTCAATCTTTTCAATACTGAAAGCATCAATTGTATTAAAATACTGATTTGGCCCGTAACGCATTATTGCATTGCTGAGTCTGATGCCGTCAACAAGCAGAAGGGTCTGATTGCCAGTTAATCCCCGCAGAAAGGGAGAACCTCCGCCATGATTTGTCTTCTGCACAAATACTCCAGGTGTCAGCAGAAGTGCTTCAGGAGCAGTGCGTAATTGATAATTTTGAATTGATTTGCTATCTATCACTCTTATCGCTTCAGGTGTTTTTATCTGAAGCGATCCATATCTGTTGGCCGTGATTACTACTTCTGCCAGTGTTTGTGATGGTAATGAATCCAGGCCTGGTAGTGAGTCAATCTCCTGGGCAACCATTAATCCTGTGTAAGATGATAAGAATAATGAACAAAATATTTTTAGAGAAAATTTTATCTTTTTCATTTTGTACAACTTTGAGAACAAATATAAAAATACAATCAAATAATCTTGTATAGTTATCTCAACTATATCATTTAAACATGGGTTTTCAATGAGAGATGGTGTGTGTACTTAATGGGGTCGGCTCACGAAACGGAAAATATAGCACGTTAAGGAATCTATGTTAACTGTCCAGCGGGTATCCAACGATAAAGCGTAGGAACAGAGACCCCAAGATCTTTTGCGACCAGTTTAGGGGATATCCCCCCAGCCAACAATTTTTTAGCTGCTTCCACTTTACTTTCAGTCATTGAACGTTTTCTTCCACCTTTACGTCCCAGTAACCTTGCTGCCGATAATCCAGCTTTGGTACGTTCAATGATAAGTTCCCGCTCCATCTGGGCCAGGCTGGCCATTACATGAAAGAAAAACCTACCAGCGGGCGTACTCGTGTCGATATCATCGGTCAGGCTTTTAAAATGAATGCCTTTCCCTTCCAGTTCTCCCACCAGGTTAACAAGCTCCTTGACACTTCTCCCTAAACGGTCCAGCTTCCAGACAACAAATACATCTCCGGTACGCAACACTTCCAAAGCCAGTGTCAAGCCGGCCCTTTGCTGCCGTATTCCAGAGATTACATCGTCATATATTTTACTACAACCTGATTTTTCAAGGGCTTGCCGTTGCAAATCCAGGTTTTGATCTTGGGTAGAAACCCGTGCATAACCAATATTCATGCTGAAATATAGCTAAATTTTCT
>Ga0210003_1000511_pt1 | contig 34682 bp, 30 predicted proteins | sample LantaG_FD_182804 | JGI IMG/M metagenome (GOLD analysis project Ga0210003, IMG submission 182804) | Deep subsurface microbial communities from Baltic Sea to uncover new lineages of life (NeLLi) - Landsort_02402 metaG (SPAdes) (version 2) | ecosystem: Environmental > Aquatic > Marine > Oceanic >...
TGCGTCGGCCGCATGTCAATACCGGTGAGATCCCGCACGGCGTGGTCGTACTCCACGTTGCTCAGTCGCCGCAGCGTCACGGGCCCCGGGTCGCCGGCCCGCGCGGCGGCCTCCGCATCGAGCGCGGCGTTGAACCAGCCGAGCAGTTGCTCCCGCTCGGCCTCGCTCGGCTGCGGGGCCTCCCGCGGCGGCATGTCGCCAATCTGCAGCCGCTCGATCACATGCTCGAGCACCGCGGGCCGGGCGATGAGCGCCTCGGAGGTGGCGAAGCCAGCAAGGTTCAAGTCGTTGTCCTCTGGCTCGGCCCCGTGGCACTCGCCGCAGGTCTTCACCATGAGCGGGTGGATCTGCCCGGTGTACGCCTGCGCGAGATCCCCCTCAGCCCCGGCACTGGCAGTGACCGCGAGGCACGCCGGCAGGGCGAGCGAAAGCCACCAGGTTCTCATCTCGAATCTCCGCAATCCGCAGAATCAACGCTCGGGCAGCCCGCAACCTCGGCCGCTCCCCTATTTGGTACTTTATAGCACCCAATCGGTTCATTGTCGACAGAATTCGCACCCCCCCCGCAGAAAAAAGCCGTCCGGACTCTTTTGCCGGTCGTCGCGGGCGACCCAGCCGCAGGCCGGAGTTTTCCGGACAGAGAAGTGTCTCGACACTTTTTTGTGGTGCCGACTCTCGACAGCCGTTGATCAGGGGCTTGACGTGGCGGATCGACCGTGAGCTGCAGCTGCTCAATCGAGGACGTGGCGGAGCGGCTGGCCGTGTCACGGACCACGCTCGTGCGACGATTGCAGGTGCGCGAGCATGCTCCGCGCCGCACCGCCGAGCAGCATGATGTCGACGCCGCACGCGATCAGCGTGAAGCCCCGGCCCATCCAGCCGCTGACCGATTCCGGCGCGACGCCGAAGATTCCCAGCGGCAGGCCGCGGCCCTGCACAGCGTCGCGCACGTGCGTGATCGCCTGCACCACATCGGGATCGGCCACCTGCCCTGGCTTGCCCATGCTCAGCGAAAGATCGAACGGTCCCACGAAGATCGCGTCGACCCCCGGAGTGGCGGCGATTTCCTCGATGTTGGCGACGGCGTCCCGGTGCTCGGCCTGGAGAATAACGGCCGTCTCTTCGTTGGCCCGACCGACGTAGTCGGCGATCGAATACCCGTAGCCCAGAGCCCGCGCGGTGCCGACACCGCGGGCTCCCACCGGCGGATATTTCGCCCTCGAAACGATGGCGCGGGCCTGAGCGGCCGTGTTCACCAGCGGCGCGAGGATGCCGGCCGCGCCGCCGTCGAGCGCCTGCTTGATCCAGAATTCGTCATGCGCCGGCACGCGGACCACGCACGGCGTGCGGCGTGCGGCGATCATCAGCCGCTGCAGGTGGCCGGGCGAGAGCGGCGCGTGTTCTCCATCGAGGAACAGCCAGTCGAAGCCGACCTCATCGAGCACTTCGACAACCTCTGGTGAATTGATCGTAACGATCGGCCCCACGAGCGTGTCGCCACGCCGCAGGCGGGTGCGGAAGCAGTCTGTCATGATCGCCCCCTGGATGAATTTCCGGATTCGGATTCCCCTGACGCGGATCTGGCCTGGACCGCAAGCGGCTCGGAGAGTGAAGCCGATCCATGATTCCGCACCAGATGCCGAGGGAGATCCTCGATCCGATCGCAGCCCACCTGATCCATCACCTGCTTGAGTTGGGTCTTGAGGATGGAGATCGTGTGCCGTCCGCCTGTCTTCCCAAGAGCGGCCACGCCATACATGAACCCGCGGCCCAGAAACACGAACTCCGCACCGCTGGCAAGCACCCTCGCGATGTCGGGGCCGGAACGGATTCCGCTGTCGAACAGGATCTTGATCTGTCCGGCAAACCGTCGCACGATTGGCACGAGGGAATGGATCGCCGACTGACCCGCGTCGAGCTGGCGGCCTCCGTGGTTTGAAACAATGATGCCATCGAGCCCGAGCTTTACGGCCACGCCGGCATCCTCCTCCGTGGCCACCCCCTTGAGCACCAGCTTTCCTTTCCAGCGATCCCGGATGGTGGCGAGCATCTCTGGTGTGAGCTTGCCGGAAAATGTTTTGTTCATGAACAGGCCCAGCTGCTTCATGTCGAGGCCCGCGGGCATGTATTTTTTCAGCGTGGCGAACGTCGGCTGGCCATACCGCAGCGTCTCTAGCGCCCACGTGGGACTGCCCGCCATCTCCAGCACGGTGCGAACGTTGAGCGCGGGCGGAACCGCCAGCCCGTTGCGGATGTCGTGGTATCGAAAGCCAAACGTCGGGACGTCGGCCAGGAGCACCAAGATCCGACACCCGGCCGCCGCGGCGCGATCGAGAATGTCGTTCCGCATGGCCGGGTCGACGGGGTTGTAGAGCTGAAACCAGAACTCGCCCGCGGTGATCTCGCCAATGCGTTCGATGCTCGCCGTGCTGCAGGTGCTGAGGATGAACGGCAGGTTCTCTGCCACGGCGGACCGGGCGAGAACCTCCGCAGCGCCCGGCCAGATCAGCCCCTGCAGACCGATCGGCGCCACGCCAAACGGAGCGTCGTACGAGCGGCCGAAAAGTTCGGTTCCGAGCGACGATTCGCCCTTCTCCCGCACGTACACCGGCCGCAGCTCGACGTCGCGGATCTGGTCCGTGTTTTTCCGCAGATTGACGTGCTCGTTGCAACCACCGTCGAGGAATTCGAAGATGAACCGGGGCACGCGCCGCCGGGCGCTGGCCCGCAGGTCGTCAATCGACGGGAAACGCGAATCGTAGGGAGTGTTCAATCTACCCTCGCACCTGCACGGTTCACCGGCCACGCAGGCTAGACGTCGCTCAAGGGAGCGCTGGCGTCGCCGAAGGTCTGCTCGCGGACGCCCATCTTCTCCATGAGCGAGAGATAGAGCCGGCACATCTGCCGGTCGGGCTTGCCCGAGTAGTCGAGCACGCGGCCCGTCTCGAGTGTGCCACCGGCCCGGCCAAGCACCACCATCGGCAGCTGGTCGTTGTTGTGACTGCCCGTCATCATGCTCGAGCACATCAGCACCATCGAGTTGTCGAGCGCCGTCCGCTCCCCTTCCTGGATCGCATCGAGCCTGCGGGCGATGTGGGCCATCTGCTCCGTGAAGAAGCGATTGACCACGAGCCAGTCGGCGCCGTCGGAGTGCGAAAGCAAGTGGTGGATCATGTAGTCGATTCCCTGCGACGGGTTGTCGGTCCGCTGGAGGTTCGGGAACCGCAGCGCTGAGTGGTCGTTGTTGAGCTTGAGCGTGACGATCCGCGTGGTGTCGGTCTGGAAGGCGAGCACGAGGATGTCGCACATCAGCCGCATGTGCTCGGCGATGTCCTGCGGGATGCCGTCGGCCGGCCGCGGGATGTCGGGCTTCTCGAGGGCGGGCCGCCAGCCCTGCAATTCCCCCTTCTTGCCGGCCGCCTCGATCCGGGCCTCCACGTCGCGGACGCTGTCCAGGTATTCGTCGAGCTTTCGCCGGTCGGCCACGCTGATTTTGCGGCGGAGGTCGTCAGCCGTCTCGAGCACCGCGTCGAGCACGCTCGAGTCACCGGCGTGTGCCTCGTCCTTGAAGAGCCGGTCGAAGGCGAGGGCCGGATAGATCTCGAGCGGGGTGGGCGTGGTCGGGCTGCTCCAGGAAATGTGCGAGCTGTAGAGCATCGAATAGTTCTTGTGCACGCTCGGGTTGCTCTTCTCGCAGGCGAGCACGAGGCTCGGCACCTTCGTGCCGCGGCCGTAGGTCTGGGCGAGGTGCTGGTCGAAGCTCGTGCCGGAGCGGATCTCGCCGCCCGAGGCGAGCGGGGCGCCGGAGAGGATGTTGCCGGTCTGCGAGGAGTGGATGTTGCCCTTCGTCGCCTCCGCGTTGTAGAGCCCCTTCACGAAGAGCAGCTTCTCGCGGAAGTCGGCCACCGGCTCGAGCACCTTGCCGAGCTCCATCTCCTTGCCGGAGCCCCTGGCCCACCACTCCTTTGAATGGAAGCCGTTGCCGGCGAAGAGCACGGCGAGGCGAAGCGGCGGCGCGGCGGCGGCCGCTCCGGCCACGGCCGGCTGGCCGGTCGCAGTGAGCGACTCCATCCACGGCAGGGCCATCGACACACCAAGGCCGCGGAGCATCGTGCGGCGGGAAAGTTTCAGGTTCATCGAGGATCTCCCTGGTCTTGAAATCATACTCACGTGGCATCGTCGGCCACATCGCGACCGCGAATCGAGAGAAACTGCGGGCTCGTCACGATCGCCTCGATGGCGACCGAAATCCTGTACTCCGAGGCGGCCAGCCGGGCGGCCATCTCGTCGAGCAGCGGCTCATCGGAGAGCTGCACGCCGCGGCCGAGGGCATAGCCGAGCAGCTTGCGGCAGAAGACGCGAACAAACTGCTCCCGCCGGGGCCCGAGCAGATACGCCCGCACGCTCTCCTGCCCGTCGAGCATGGCGCCGTCGGGCAACGTGGCTTTCGTGTCGAGCGGCTTGCCCGAGGCGTCGGCGGTGCGGAGCCGGCCGATGGCATCGAACTCCTCGAGGGCGAACCCGTAGGGATCGATCCGGCGGTGGCATTTCGCGCAGGCCGCATTTTCCGAATGCATGGCGATCAGCTGCCGCTCGCTCAGGCCCGTGGGCACCGTCTCGGCCAGGAGCGGCACGTCCTTCGGCGGCTTGGGGAGCTTCTCGCCGAGGATCGTCTCGTAGAGCCAATTGCCCCGCAGGATGGGGCTCGTGCGGGAGGCGCCGGCCTGCGTGGAGAGCGTCGTGGCCAGGCAGAGGATGCTGCCGCGGCCGTGCTTCCGCACGCCCTCCACCCGCCGCCAGGCATCGCCCGTGACCCCCTCGACGCCGTAATGCTTTGCCAGCCGTTCGTTCAAAAACGTGTGGTCGGCGTCGACGAGCGAGAGGATCGAGCGGTCGTTCCGGAAGAAGTCGTCGAGGAACCGCACCGTCTCCTCCTCCATGTCGGCCCGCAGGTCGGCGAACGTGGGGAAGAGCTCGGCATTCTTCTCGTCGAGCGACGAGAATCCGTGCACATGGAGCCACTGCGTGCCGAATTCCTCGGCCAGCCGGCGGGACGACGGGGCGGCGAGCATCCGCCGGGCCTCCGACTTGATCACCTCCGGCTCATGCAGCCGCCCGCTCTCGGCCGCCGCGAGCAGTTCCGTGTCGGGCATGCTCGACCAGAGAAAGTAGGAAAGCCGCGTGGCAAGCTCGTAGTCAGAGACCGGCGCGGGGGCGGTACCCGGCCCGGCCACCTCGATCTTGTAGAGGAAGTCGGCCGACACGAGCACGTGGGCGACGACCGCGCGGATCGCATCCTCGTGGGCCACCTCCTTCTTTCGGAGCGTGTCGTAGAGCGTGCGGAGCCGTGCTTCCTCCTGGGGCTCGAGCGGCCGGCGGAACGCCCGCCCGGCGAGGTCCACCACCGCGTCGAGGTGCCGCGGTTCGGCCTCCACGAGCCGCTGCTTGAAAGCCCCCGCATGGGCGGCGATCGCCGGCGCGAGTGGCTGCCATCGCTTGACGAGATGGCCGCTATCCTGGGAGGCATAGCCCAGGAGCTGCTCGAAGACATCCTCGAATTCGAGCGGCTCCTGGGCGATGAAGAGGAGCTCGTCCCAGAGCCGGTCGAGCTCCTCGGCCTCGGCATCGTCGAGCATGAGCCGGCAGAGCTGGTCGTCCTCCCGGTAGTAAAGGTTTAGCGTGACAACCTCGTCCACCGGCACGACCCGGCCGTAGCAGACGGCCTTGGGGAACAGATCACGGACGTCGGCGAACGCCTTCTCAAATCTCGCCCACGCGGTGGAGTCTTTACGGGCCACGACCGGCAGCGTTGACACCAGGCCGCCGGCCGCCAGATTGCCGGCCGCATCGGCCGTGGCCTCGATCTGCACGCTCGCGTCGGCGGGGGCGCTCGGATGCAGCGTTCCCTCCGTCACCAGCTCACAGCCCTCCGCCAATTCCGCCGGGATCACGATCGTGATCGAATCGGGCGCCTGTAGGCACAGGTCTCCCGACTCGACCGCGAGGCCCTGGGGATGCCGACCGAAGAGCGCGGCGTCGAGGCCCACGGCGACGGCCTGTTCGCCGGCCTCGTCAGCGCTCGCGACCTTGTCCTGCGGCAGCTTGATGCCTGCCAGCAGCGGGCCGGTCGCCGAGCGGAGCAACTGCCGCAACTGGGCGTCGGGGGAATCCTTGTCGAGTTTTGTGCCATCGCCCGCGAGCAGCCGCTCGAGGTCGGCGGCGATCGCGGCCCGCTCCGGCGGCGCAGCCGCTATCCACCGCGCGAGCAGTGAGCCGGGGGGAATCGTCCAGCCGGTCGCCGAGCCTTCGGGCTCCTCCGCGAAGTGCCAGACGCCTGCATTCCCCTGCCCGTCGGCGTGGGGATTCGCGGCGAGGATGTCGCCCGAGACGTCGCGGGCCAGATCCCACTCCTTTTCACCCGACACGTCGTTGCCGGAGCGGAGTGTGAGATCGACGCGGGTGAGGTCGCAGCTGTGGTTGCCGTCTCGCGCGCCTACGCAGATGGCCACGACGTCGCCCTTCCGCAGAGAAAGCGGCCCGAACGGGCCAAAGGGGGTACTCTTGTCGGTGGCGCTCACAAGCGCCTCGCGGGTCTTGCCCCGCCAGACCTCCACCGACCACACCGTGCCATTCGAGCAGCCCTGATGCACACTGGCCGTCGCGCCCCGGATCTCGACCGCTCCGGTGATTGGGCTTCGCCAGCCGACGATCACCCGCTGCTTCGCGTCGGGATGCACCACCACGCCATGCGGATGAACCGTGCCCGGGATGCGGTACTGCTCGTCCGACGAGTTGGCAATCACCCGCACCGCGTCCTCGCCCCGCCAGCCGTTGACCGCCTCCCAGCCTTCCACCTTCTCCAGTTTCTTGTCGAGCAACGTGGCGAAGGCCGCCTCCGGCACGCCGACGCCCAGATACGAAAGCCATCCCGCGAGCAGCCTTGGATCGACGGCGTGCTTCTGAGCGAGCGCGGCGACCGTGGCGTCGAGGTCGGCGGCCGCCACGTCCGGCCCGCCGAGCGCCTCGGAGGCGGCGGCGAGGCATTGCGCCGCGGTCGCGGCCAGTCGCTCCCGCTCCGTGCCGAGCAGCGCCGCCAGCGGCCGCACGAGCGCCAGCGGCAGATCCGCCCGACCCGCGGCCACGAGCCGCGGGTTTTTCCAGACGACGACATCGTGGTCGCGGCCATCGCCCGCATCGCCGGCTGCGAGACGAAGCGTGACCACGTCTTTGTCTTTCTGATCCTTGTCTTTCGGCGCGGTGAGTTTCACTCGAAACTCCTGCCGCTCGACGAGGGGCGTTGCCGCCTCCATCCAGGAGGCCGGGCCGTCGGTCGCACCGAACCGACTGACGATCTGGCCGGCGTGGTTGAACTTCCAGACCGCCTTCTGCCACTCGGAAACAACCGCCGCAAGCCCGGCGGCATCGGCCGGCTTTGCCGCCCGCCAGCGGGCTCGCAGCATGTCGAGGATCAAGGACGGCCCGCCCGCCGTCGCCTCTGGCGCCGAGAGCGCGGCGAAAAGCATCGCCAGGTATTTCGGATTCAGGCCCCGCTCGCGGGCCACCGCGGCCATGGCATCGCCTCCTCGCGCGAGCCGATCCCGCTCGACGAGCGTCGCGAGCAGGTATTTTTCGGCCGGCAGGAATCCCTCGTGGCCGGTGTCGAGAGTGATCCCATGCTTCACGGTCTGCTGCGCAGCGGACGCGGCGGCATCGAGCGGCTGCGTATACCGCGCGTAAAATTGCTTCAGCCGGGCGAGCGCCTCGTCGGCAGAGTCGCGGCGTGAGTCGCCGGCAGAAAATCGCAGGCCATCGGGCAGGAGCACGGCGTGGGCCGCAATTCCCTTGGCGGCGTCGAGATATTTCGTGGCCAGGCTCGGCGACATCACGAGCGCTTGCCCCGTGTTCGTGAAGCCTTCGCCGGCGCCGCCGTCGGCGGGAAACTCCTTGGCGGGGTCGAGCGAATCGACACCGGTCAGTTCGCGGATCGTGTGCGTGTATTCGGCGTTGTTGAGCCGGCGGAGCACGACGCGGCCGGGGTCGCCGGCATGGGCCCGCGCCTCGGCGGCGAGGAAAGCCCGCAGCCAGTCGGCGACCACGCGCCGCTCCTCTTCAGTGGGCTGGTCGGACTCGGGGGGCGGCATCTGGCCGCTGGTCACCATGTCCGCGACCCGCTGCATGAGCTTGGCATGCTTTCCGATCGCGGCGGCATCGGCCGTGAACGATAGATCGACTTCCCCCTCGACCGTGTCGCCCGAGTGGCAGTCGATGCAGTAACGAGCGAGGAGCGGCTGGGCCGCCGTGAATTCCGCGGCCCGTGCCGCGCCGCCCCCGAGGATCGCCCCGCCGAGCCCAATGCAGACCGCCCAAAGTCGGCCGGCGACCGGCCACTTCCCTCGCTTCGTGGTCATGCTCAAATTCTCCCGGTGACCGGAAACTCAAGTATATCGGCACTCGGCACCGCTGTCGACAGTTTGGAAAACAAGGGTCGGGGTCCGAGTCGGGGCCGTTTTTCCTCCCCAAGCTTTTCCTCCCCGGGGGTTAATAGTTTCGGAAAAGATTTGGTGAGCGCGGGCCTTGCGGCCATGAGCCTGCCTCCGCGAGTCTCGCATCGTGCCCAAGGCCTACGCCGATCACTGGGGCCTTTCGAATGCCCGATGGTTGTGGCGGGGACATCCGGCTGATCGCGTTCAGACTGCTTTACAAATGCGAAACCATCGTGCGGCGAGGTGAAAAATCGCCATCGCAGGGAGTGAGCGGCGTTTCGGTTCCCCACCGACTGTCAGCCCGCCGCCGCGAGCATCCAGGTCGCGAGCACGGCCCGGGCCGTCCACAGGATCGTTCGCGGCCAATTGCTGCCCACAAGCGTGGTCACCGTCGCCGCCGCGTGCCCATCGTCGGCGAGCCGGGCGTGGAGCGGCATCTGCACCGCGAGCGTCGAGAGCCAGAGCAGGCCCACCATCACCAGACCCGCGATCGCCAGGCCGGGTGGGATGCCTGCCGGCGTCCGGACCACGAGCCAGCCGGCCGCTACCGCCTCGACGAGCATCGGCGGCAGCACCACCAGCGACGTTCGCCGCTGGTTCTCCCGGGCGTAGGCGGGCGACGACGGCCCCATCACCGCGGCGAACAGCGGGTAGTGAACCACCTGCACAAACCAGATGATTCCGCACATCGTCCCGCTGGCGACGGCCTGGGCGATCAGTACGAGGTCGAGCGACGGCATCGTGCGGTGGCTCCCGATCCGGTCAATACCGCGGCGTGGCGGGATCGACCTCGAGCGACCAGGCCTCGATGCCGCCGGCCATGCTCTGGGCGGCGGCGAACCCACGCTCCCGCAGGAACCGCGTCACGCGGAGGCTGCGAACTCCGTGATGGCAGTGCACGACGATCCGCCCGTCGCGATGCGGCTCGAGTTCGCCAAGCCGCTCCGGGATCTCCCGCATCGGAATGAGCACGGCCCCCTCGATCCGGGTGATCGCATGCTCGTCGGGCTCGCGGCAGTCGAGGAGTAGCCAGGGCACGCCGGCCGACCGCAAGGCCTGCACTTCCTGCACGCTGATTTCAACTGGCTCGGCGGTCATTGAATTGTCGCGATCTCCCGGGGTCGCGGTAGCATATCTCGGCCCCGGCCCCCCTCGCCAAACTGGTCTTTCCGACTCACCCACCGTTCGTGGTAGCCTCTCGCAAAGCCCTCGGCACACGTTCGGTGGGCATCCCGCGGAGGCAGCCCATGCACATCATCCAAGGTTTCCTGACCCTCGTCGCGCGGCTCGCGATCACCGCGATCTTTCTCTCGAGCGCGGTGATGAACAAGATCCCGCAGTTCAACTCCGTGGCCGAATTAATGGATGCCAAGGGCATCCCGCAGGCCAAGATCCTGCTCGCGGGGGCGATTGCGTTTCTCGTGCTCGGCTCGCTGTCGGTGATCCTCGGCTACTGGGCCCGAGGCGGCGCCTTCCTGCTGCTTGTGTTTCTGGCCGCAGCCACCTACTACTTCCATGCCTTCTGGAAGCTGCCTGCGGAGGAGCAGATGCCGGAGCAGATCAACTTCATGAAGAACGTCGCCCTGATGGGCACGATGCTCTTCATCGTCGCCAACGGCGCGGGGCCGTGGAGCCTGGACGGCCGCCGCGGGCCTGACGACCAGGCGGGATCTTCCGCGGAAGAGTAACCGCCCGAGTGGTCAACTGGCACTGCCCCGTCTTGGACTCGAACCAAGAACCCTCTGATTAAGAGTCAGATGCTCTGACCAATTGAGCTAACGGGGCGGAGGAACGTTCTTGTACCCGCGGCCGGCGGGCGAAACAAGGGTTTGCCGCGCGGGGCCGCAGGAGGCCCGCCTCCGGAGCCAGCCGCAAGCTTGCCGGCACCCTTGGGGGATCGTGGGGGATCGTGTCGCTGAACTGCTCGCGTTGAGGGATTTTCCCCAAGCCGCTACATTCCGCCGGATCGTGACCGACACTGCGGCGATTGCCGCCCCGGCTTTTGCGTTGCGATTCACCGGTGGAGGAGCGAGCATTCATGGGCAGATTCGACGGACTCAAGGGGCTCGTGCTCGGCGTGGCCAACGACCACTCGATCGCCTGGGCGATCGCCAAGGAAGTGATGGCCGAGGGGGGGCAGATCGGCTTCTCCCACCTGCCCGACCGTCCCGACGACGAACGCCAGCGCAACCGCCGCCGCGTCGCCCAGATCACCGATCCCGAGCCCAACGCGAAATTCCTCGTACCGATGGATGTCTCCGACGACGCCCAGATCGCGGCCGTCGTCGATCGGGCCAAGCAGGAATTCGGATCACTCGACTTCGTCGTTCACTCGATCGCCTTCGCGCCTCTCGAGGATCTCAAGGGGGAGACCACGAACTGCAGCCGTGAGGGCTTCCGGGTGGCGATGGAGACGAGCGCCTACAGCCTCCTGGCCGTTGGCCGGCTCGTCCGCGGCATCCTCTCCGCGAATGCCTCAATCCTCACGCTCACCTACTTCGGCGGCGAGAAGGTGGTGCCTGGCTACAACATTATGGGCGTCTGCAAGGCCACGCTCGACGCCTGCGTGAAGTACATGGCCTACGACCTCGGGCCGACCGGCGTGCGGGTCAACGCCGTCAGCGCGGGGCCCCTGCGAACGCTCGCCGGCCGCGGCGCGGGCGTCGACGACATGCTCGGGCTCTACCAGCACATGTCGCCCATGGGCCGCAACATTACCCACGAGGAGGTGGGCAAGGCAGGAGCCTGGCTGCTCTCCCGCGAGTCGCTCGGGATCACCGGCGAGATCCTCCACGTCGACGCGGGCTACAACATCATGGGATCACCCGGTCGGCTCCTCGACCTGGTCCAGCAGCCGGACTGACGTGCGGCTTCGCTCGCTGCATGGCCAGTCATGGCGGGTCATGGCCGCCGGGGTGCCAGGGGTGGCAGCGTCCGATCCGGGCCAGACCCTTGAGGCTGCCACGAACGGCGCCATGCTTCTCGACCGCCTGGCGAAAATAAGCACTGCAGGTGGGTGTGAACCGGCAGTGCCGGCCGAGCAGCGGGCTGAGCGTGGCTTTGTACACGATCACGAGGCCCACGAGCATCGCCGAGGCCACGCGGTCGCAGCCGCGGCAGATCGCCCGCCAGGCGGCGGCCACGGTCTTCATGTGCCGCGGCCTCCTCGCCTCCGCCTCGGCAGGCCGTCGTCACCTGCCGGCGGCCGCGGCTCGGGCCGGCCCGCCACCCGCACGGCCAGATCGACGAGCGAATCACCGATGCGACAGATCCCCTCCGCGCCTCGAGGTGGCAGACCCGACCGCACCACGATCACGTAGTCGTTGCCCGCCGGCAACCGCGGCCGCACGAGGCGAAAGGCCTCCCGCAGCCGCCGCTTCCAGCGGTTGCGGACCACCGCGTTGCCAATCCGCCGCGACACCGAAAGCCCCACTCGAACCTCGGGCGGAGCGCCCTCCGTCGCCACTGCTGGTGCCGCGTACAGCACAAGCGGCCCGGCCGCTGCGGTCTTGCGTCGCCGGTAGATGCGGGCAAAGTCGGCCGGACTGGCAATCCGCCTCGTCCGCGGCAGCCGCTCGTCGCGGGGCGTCACCACCGCAGGCTGGCCCGTGGATTCACCGCGGCCGACTCGGCAGCCTGCGCCGCCTCGAGCAACCGCTCGACGGCCGCCGCGTCGGCCCCGTCCGGCAGCATGATCTGCACCTCGGCGATGAGGTCGCCCTGCGAGCCGTTGGCATGCCGCACGCCCATCCCCGCCGCGCGGAGCTTGCGGCCGCTGGACGTGTTGGGAGGAATCCTCAGCGCGATCGTGCCCCACGGCGTTGGCACATCAACCTTGCTCCCCTGGAGCGCCTCGGTGAGCGTCACGGGAAGCGTGACCGTGAGCGTGTCGCTCTCGCGGAGAAACACCGGATGCGGCTCGATCTGCACCTCGAGCAGCAGGTCACCCGCCGGCCCGCCGCCACTCCCAGGAAGTCCCTGCCCTCGCAGCCGCATTCGGGCGCCGTCGGGGATCCCCTGCGGGATCGTGACGCTGATCGTCTCGGTGGTGCCACTGCCGCGGTCGACCCGCACGTCGGTCTTGCCGCCGTCGATCGCCAAACGAAACGGGATCTCGATGCGTGCCTGCACGTCCTCGCCTGGCACCTGTGCCGTCCGCTTGCGGCCCCGGCCGGCCCGGGCCCCACCGGCCCCGCGGCCAAACATCTGCTCGAATCCTCCCGCCCCGCCAAACAGGCTCTCGAGATCGATCTCGCCGCCGCCGGGAAAGCCCCCGGCCCCGCCGCCACCGCCAAACGGACCACCGCCCCGGCCGCCCCGCGGGCCGCCCGCCCCGACGCCCTCGAAGGAACTGCCGTAGCGGTCATACATCTCACGCTTGCTCGAGTCGTTGAGCACGTCGAACGCGTTCTGGACCTGCTTGAACTTCTGCTTGGCCGCGTCGTCGTCGGGGTGCAGGTCGGGATGATACTTGCGGGCCAGTTCCCGGTAGGCCTTGCGAATATCCTCGGCAGATGCTGTCCGGGACACGCCGAGTGTCTGGTAGTAGTCCTCCGCCATGGGGTGTATCCGGGGGCTGCCGCACAAAAGAGAGAAGTGTAAGACGGCGGCCGCGGCCGTAGAAGCCCCCGACGCGAGCCCGGGCACCGTGCCACCGTGACACCCTGACGCCGAGGCCCCGCTCTCCTCCACCTACGCCGGACTAACGTCAGCCAGGACGGCCGCCGCCGGCTCGGGCCGCTGGGCGAGAAACTCATGCTGGCAGCGGCGGGCCGGCTCTCCATCGGCAGGTGCGAGCAGGTGGAAGTGCCCCGCGCTGTCGAGCACACGGGCCCGGGTGTTATCGGCGAGATACACCGGCAGGATCTCCCGCAGGATCCGGCCGGCAATGGCGGGGTCGAGCACCGGAAACATCACCTCCACCCGCCGGAAGAAGTTCCGTGGCATCCAGTCGGCACTCGAGAGGAACACTTCCGCGTCCTCGTCGGGACCAAACACATAGAGGCGGCTGTGCTCGAGGAACCGGTCCACGACGCTCCGCACGCGGATCGTCTCGCTCAGGCCCGGCACCCCCGGACGCAGCGAGCAGATGCCGCGGGCCACAATGTCGATCGGCACACCCGCCTGGCTGGCCCGGTAGAGGGCCTCGATCACCTGATGGTCGACAAGTGAATTGAGCTTGGCGAAGATCCGCGAGGGCAGCCCCTCGCTCGCTCGGCGTGCCTGTGCCTCGATGAGTTCCATCGTCCGCCGGTGGAGATCGTCTGGCGCAACAACCAGCCGCTTCCAGGCGTGGCCCTGCGAGTAGCCAGTCAGCAGATTGAACAGGGCCGAGGCATCTTCCGCGACCGACTCGTCGGCAGTAAACAGCCCCAGGTCGGTGTAGAGCAGCGCCGTGGTCGGGTTGTAGTTGCCCGTGCCCAGGTGAACATACCGCTTGAGGCCGCCCCCCTCCTGCCGCACGACGAGCGAAACCTTGCAGTGGGTCTTGAGATCGAGAAAGCCGAACACGACGTGCACACCGGCCCGTTCCATCTGCCGGGCCCAGCTCACGTTGTTCGCCTCGTCGAACCGGGCCTTGAGCTCGACAATCGCCGTCACGTGCTTGCCCGACTCGGCCGCCGTGATGAGCGCCCGCGAGATCGGCGAGTCACCGCTGGTGCGGTAGAGCGTTTGCTTGATCGCCAAAACGCGGGAATCGTTGGCTGCCCGGGTCACAAACTCGACGACGGGGTCGAACGACTCGTACGGGTGATGGAGGAAGATGTCCCGGCGGGCGATCATCGTGAAAATGTCGTCGCCATGCCGCTCGAGCCCGCGGGGGGGCCGCGGCGTAAAGGGCTTGTCGTGGAGCTTCTCAAAGCCGGGCAGCCGATGGAGCTCCCAGAGCGCCGTCAGGTCGAGCGGCCCGTCGATCCGGTAGACCTCGCTGTAGCCATCGGTGCCGCTGGCGGCCGCCTGCAGCCCCTCCTCGTCGATGATCGACTCTGCGAGCTCGCTGTCGGCCTTCGCGGCGATCTCGATCCGCACGGCCTGCCCCCGCTGACGGGCCTTGAGTCGGTCCTCGATCAGCTTGAGCATGTCGTCAGACTCCTGCTCGAGCAGTTCGAGGTCGCTGTCGCGAGTGATTCGGAAGGCGGTCCAGGAATCGACCTCGAACCCGCCGAAGAGGTCGGGCAGTCGGGCCGAGATCACGTCTTCCAGAAGCACGAAGGGCACGCGCCCCGGCTCGCCCCCGGCGAGCATCACGATGCGGGGCAGCACCTGCGGCACCTGCACCACCGCGAACAGCCGCTTGGGCCCGAGCCCCTCAGCCCGATGAAGCATCACGCCCAGGTACAGCCCTCGATTGTGGTAGCGGGGCGACGGGTGCGCTGGATCCACCGCCATTGGCGTGAGGATTGGCTGGGCCCGGTCATGAAAGAAGCGGTCTACCTGGGCCCGCTGCGGCCCTCCGAGATCGGCGTAGCGAAGGAGCTGAAACCCCTCGGCCTCCAAGGCCGGGCCGATGCTTTCCCGCAGGCACCGGTAGAGCCGGACCACGAGTTCCTGGGTGCGGGCAGCGATCGCCTTGAGCTGCGTGAGTGCCGTCATCCCGTCGGGGGCTTCGTCTTGCGGGGCGCTCTCGCCGTAGGCCTGCTCCCGGAGGCCCGCCACGCGGACCATGAAGAATTCGTCGAGGTTCGAGCTGAAGATCGCCAGAAACTTGAGCCGCTCCATGAGCGGATTCTCGGGGTTCTCGGCCTCTTCGAGAACCCGCAGATTGAACTCGAGCCAGCTCAGCTCCCGGTTGATAAAACAATCCGGGCCGATGCTTGGCTCCTCCGACCTGCTCTTCACCGCTGCCATGCCGGGTCTGTCTCCCTTGTGCTCGCCGATCACTTTCGGTGAGTGTAGCCTCGCGGTCGGGAAGGAGAGCCGAACGGTCCCGCTGCTTACGGAATCCTCACGTGTCCTTGACGCCCAATCGATTTGGCGACGCTCTGGCTGCCCCCCTGCGGCTGATTCCCGCACCGCTTTCCGCCTGGGGCCGAGGCTGGTGCGGAGCGGTCGCGAGCATCCTCGAGGCGGCGGCGGCCAAACCGGGAAACGTCCACCCGCACGCCCCCTTTCCCGATCTCACGTTCAGCGATCTTGTGGCCGCGGGCCTGGCGATCGCGCCGGCGCTTGAAGCCGCCACCGAGAAGCCACTCGGCCGCACGATCCTCGACGCGGTCACCGCCGCCCGGTCGGCCACCCGCTCCAACGCCAACCTCGGTATCGTGCTGCTCGTGGCCCCGCTCGCGGCGGTGCCCGATGACCGGGGGCCCGCCACGCCATCTGCCGTCGAGCAGGTATTCGGCCTGCTCGCTGCCGCCGATGCCGCGGCGATCTGGACGGCCATTCAAGCCGCTCGGCCCGGAGGCCTGGGCACCAGCAGCCGCTGGGATCTCGCCGGTCCGCCCCCGCCCGACATTCGGGCCGCCATGCAGGTCTCGGCCGGCCACGACACGATCGCCCGGCTCTGGGCACGCGGCTACGACGAGCTCTTCACCGGCCCCGTCGCCGATCTCGCCGCCGCCATCGCCGCCGGCGTTCCCCTGGAAACGGCGATCATCCGCTGCCACCTCCGGCAACTCGCCCGGGGGGCCGATTCGTTGATCGCCCGGCGGCATGGCGAGGCCACCGCCGCGGAGGTCTCGGCCCGGGCGGCGGATCTCATCGCCTGGGAAGAAGACGCCCGCTGGCCGGAGGCCGTCGCAGCGTTCGACGCCTCGTTGCGACAACCGCGGCGGCTCAATCCGGGAACCACAGCCGACCTCGTCGCCGCAGCCCTCTATATTCTGCTGCGGGATGGACGGCTGCAGGCCGCGCTCCCTTTCCCCACGCCGCCTCGTTCCCTCGCGAGCAATCCATGACCGACCGCTACCAGGTGAAGCTCCGCAAGGCCGTCCACGTGTTTTGTGCCGGCCACTTCATCACCCTCGCCGACGACCTCTGCGAACCCGTCCACGGCCACAACTGGACCGTTGGCATCGACGTCGAGGGCCTGCCCGGGCCACACGGCATGGTGGTCGACTTCATCGCCCTGCGGGATGCGGCGACGGCGATCATCGCGGGCCTCGATCACAGGATGCTGCTCCCGACCAAGAGCCGGTTCCTCGACGTCTCCACGGCCACCGGACCACTGGGCAACGCCGAGGTGACGGTGCGATTCGCCGACCGTCGCTGGGTGTTCCCTGCCGCCGAGTGCGTGCTCCTGCCGGTGGCCAACACAACGGCCGAATGGATCGCTACCTGGATCGGCGGCCAACTCACGCAGTCGCTGGCGGCCGAGGGAATCACGCTTGCCGGCAGGCTCCGCGTCGAGGTCGACGAGTGCCTCGGCCAGTCGGCCGTGTGGGAGCGTGTGATCGAGACTTGAACTGAGGCGTGAGGTGTGGGCCGAGTGGAATCCCTGGTCCACTCGCCAGCAGCCCGTCTTCCCTCGGCTCACGCCTCGGCCACCACGAGCTTGCCAGCGGCGTCGAGGGCGAGCGCGAGGCCGCGGCCCTCGACACGCACCCGCATCAGTCCTGCGCCATCGGGATTCCGCTCCACTTCGCCAACCGAGCCCAGCGCCAGCCCGCAGTCGGTGAGGTAGCGGAGAAACTCCGACGACTGGTCGAGCACCCGGGTCAGCCGAAAGCCGGTGCCGGTACCGCACTCGGCCAGCGACCGACTTCCGTTCTCCTCACCGTCGTCGAGCCGGTGCGCGTCGGCCGGCGGGATCGGGTCGCCGTGCGGATCGACCTCCGGTCGGCCCAGAAAGGCATCAATCCGCTCGACGAGCAGGTCGCTGACGGCATGCTCCATGTGCTCGGCCTCGTCATGCACCTCGTCCCAACTCATGTCGAGCGTCTTCATCAGAAACAGTTCGATCAGCCGATGCCGCCGAATCACCCGCAGCGCGAGCATCCGGCCCGCCCGCGTCAGGGCCACGCCCTCATAGCGGCGGTGGGTCGCCAGCCGGGCGGCGTCGAGTGTCTTGAGCATGCTCGTGACCGTGCCGGGGGAGACGCCAAGCGCTGCGGCGATCTGGCCGGTGCTCGCCGGCCGCCCATCGAGTGAGGCGCTGATCTGATAGATCGTCTTGGCGTAGTTTTCGACAGTCAGGCTGGCCACGGCGGGTCACCTATGGGAGACGAATCCATCCATGACGGCGGCGGGAGCGGGTCGCGTTGCCGTCGGCTGAACACCAGGGCATTATGGCCTCTTTTAGAGGATGCCGCATGGGTCTCAATGACGCGGGCTTCACGATCGCCGAGGGCCTTGTTCGCCGCTGCGCCGAGCTCGGCGCGGCCGTGGCAGTCTGTGGTGGCGTGGTGGTTCTGGACTGCGGCGTGAACGCGGCCGGCAGCGACGAGGCCGGTCTGGGCATGGCGCGGGTTGCCCTCGGGGGAGCCGGCGACGTGGCCATCACGCCGGCCAGCTCCACGCACGCTGCTGGGCCCGCCCCCTGGCCCGGCTGCCCGTGGCCGACGGTGTCGGTCACGAGCGACCATCCGGTCGCCGCCTGCCTGGCCGCCCAGTACGCCGGCTGGAAGATTTCTAGCGGCCGCTACTTCGCCATGGCCAGCGGGCCGATCCGGGCAGCGATCGGCCGGGAAAAACTCTTTGACGCGATCGGTCTGCGGGAGACGCCGGCCGTGGCGGTCGGCCTTCTCGAGACGGGCACGCTGCCACCGGCCGAGATCTGCCACGACCTCGCAGCGGCTGCGGGAGTGGCCCCCGAGCGGCTCATCCTGCTCGTGGCCCGCACCGCGAGCCGGGCGGGCACGCTTCAGGTGGTGGCCCGCTCGCTCGAAACGGCGCTTCATAAACTGCACGACGGCGGCTTCGACCTGGGCAGGATCCGCCGCGGCACCGGCACGGCGCCGCTGCCGCCGGTGCCGGCCGACGACCTCGTGGCCATCGGCCGCACGAACGACGCCATCCTCTACGGCGGCAGCGTGCGGCTGGAGGTGACCGGCGACGACGACAGCCTCGCGGAGATCGGCCCGCGGTCGGTGAGTCGCAGCTCGCCCGCTTTTGGCGAGCCCTTTCTGGCCGTGTTCGAGCGGGCTGGCCGCGACTTCTACGCCATCGACCCGGCTCTCTTCGCCCCGGCCCAGCTCGAGTTTGTCAACGTCGAGACGGGGCGGCGGCACGTGTTCGGCACGACCGAGCCAGCGATCCTCAGCAGGTCGTTCGACACCCGAGCAGCCGCCGACCGGGCGCCGGCCGGGCGATGAGCCGCCACGCCTGCATTCTGGGTGAGCCGACCGGCTGGCATGCGGCCCGCCTGGCAACGCTCCTCGAGCGGCGGGGTTTCCGGCCGGCCATCATCCGCTGGCGGGAACTCGCCGCCCGGATCACCGCTGAGGGAGATTGGTTCCGACCGCCAGAGTTCGCGGAAGCCGACGTGGTCGTCGTGCGTGGGATGCCGGGCACCTCGCCACCGGAGGCCCGGCTCGAGGAGGTGATCTTCCGGATGGATGTGCTGGCGAGGCTCGCTGCCGACGGCACCCCGGTGATCAATCCGCCCAGATCGCTCGAGATCGCGATCGATAAGTATCTCTCTCTCTCGCTTCTGGCGGCGGCGGGCCTGGCCGTTCCCCAAACCATCGTCGTGCAGGACGCGGCAGCGGCGATCGAGGCCTGGGAAAGACTGGGGGGCGACTGCGTCATCAAGCCGCTGTTCGGCTCCCGCGGACGGGGCATCGTCCGCGGCACCAGCCCGGAGGTGGTCGCCGCCGCGGTCGGTGCGGGCGGGGGCGTGAGCTACCTGCAGGAGTTCGTGGGCCACGAGGGCTGGGACGTGCGGGCACTGGTGGTCGGGGAACAGGTGTTTGCGATGCGCCGGGACGCGCCGGCGGGGGAGTGGCTGACGAATCTGGCCCAGGGTGGCCGGGCCACGGCGATCGAACTCCCGGCGGGCTGGGAGACACTCGCCCGCCAGGCGGCCGGTGCGGTCGGGGCGTCCCTCGCGGGCGTCGACATCCTGCCCGTCAAAGGAGGCGGGGCAGTTGTTCTCGAGGTCAACGCGGTGCCCGGCTGGCAGGGCATGGAAACGGTCCGAGGACCGGGTGTCGCCGGCGCGATCGCCGACCATGTTGCAAGCCTGGCCCGAATGTGAAGCTGGGCAAAGAGTGCCACTTGAGGATTGTTTTTCCCGGACTTCCGAACCGGACAATTGGCATTTGCGAAACGTGGTAGCTGCCTCATTCCTAGGCAGCCGACCCGCTGCCCGCAGTCCGGGCAGCCGTGCATGGATTCGAGTCAGCTCTTGCCTGCGTGTCGTAAGTCATTGCTACGACAGCACTTCATGCTGTCACTTGACCGGCTCCGAACTGTTGGCCTGTCGCGTGACGGGTGGATCTACCCCGGACTGCGACTTTTGCCCGTACCTCCTCGCCAAAGCCTCCAGAAAAGGGAATGCCGCCATGGCCACGAAAACGCTCCTCCACAACCACGCCACCGACGCCCAGGCCGCCACCGCCGTTCTTCAGGTTGCCGAACGGCTCTACGGCATGGATCCCGAGTGGGTGGTCTTCTTCCGGGAGGTGCTCGGCGTGGACGGCATCGTGCGGCTCACGTTTAGCGATGCCGAAGGCCTGGCCCGGTTCGAGTGCTCGCCGCAATACGCCCGGATCAGGGAGATGCTCGACGCCCTGCGATCCCGTCACCTTGACCAGCCCTCGGAACGGGAGACCCAGCGGGTGGTCACCGTGCGGATGCCCCGCTCGCTCCACGAGACGCTCAAGAACGAGGCCGGGCTGATGCGGGTGAGCGTCAACACGCTCTGCATCTCGAAGCTCATGAAATTGCTCGACGAGCGGGAGCGGCAGGAACTCGCTGTCGAGCGGAAGCCGGGGGCCGCCGGCGGCGAGGGGCACGACGAGACTGGAGCGGACCTGTAAGCCGGGTTCTGTTCCCGCCGCCGCAAACGACGATGGGACGGTGACCATTTCTCTAGGACCACGGTTGCCCGTGGCCTCCAGCAACCTACCCGGAAGGTGGTGCGGAACGGGCCGTTCCGCGCCGCTCCCGAGGGAACGATCTCCTTCCTGCTTGGCCTTGCTCCGGGTGGGGTTTACCGAGCCAGGCCGGTCACCCGGCCTGCTGGTGAGCTCTTACCTCACCGTTTCACCCTTACCGCCGGAGTCACCTCCGGAGGCGGTCTACTTTCTGTTGCACTTTCCCTGACCTCACGGCCGGTGGGCGTTACCCACCACCCTGCCCTGCGGAGCCCGGACTTTCCTCCCGCCGCGGGCAAGAGCCCGCGGCCGGCGATCACCTGGTCCGCTCCAGTCTGCGTACGTCCCCAAGTATACGCCCTCCGCAGGCCAGCTGACTGTCGCACCGTCGGCTTGACCGCTCGGGCGCCGCTTCGTAGTCTCAATAATCGTGAGGCGGGTGGTGGGTTCTCTTCCGCGATGTCATTTGAAATCCCGTGTTGGACGCGGGCAAACCCGGCCGCGGGAAAAAGGATCGCCCACCCGGCGTGAACGACTCCGAGGCTGACGGCTGGGCCGACACTCGAACAACGGATAACGAACAACGGACTGAGGACATTCCATGTACGGCGAACTTCTTCCGCTCGGCGGGGGCGATCCGATCCCGCTGCTCAAAACCTCTCTCATCGTGGGCCGGCGAGAGAGCGCAGACATCGTGCTGCGGTTTCCGAATGTCTCCGGCCAGCATTGCGAACTCGCGCTTGCCGACGGCTACTGGACCATCAAGGACCTCCGCAGCAGCAACGGCATCAAGGTCAACGGCGCGCGGGTGACCGAGCAGCAGCTCAAGCCCGGCGACAAGCTCGCGATCGCCAAGCATGAATATGAGATTTCCTACGATCCGGGCCACCTCGGGGCGACCCCACCGGTCGAGGAGAAGTCGCAGTTCGAGAGCATCTTCGGCCGGTCGCTGCTCGAGTCGGCCGGTCTCGAGGGCCGCCCGCTGCCCGAAGCCCGGACGCCCGGACGATCCCGGCGGCACTCACTCTGAGCCATCCGCCGCAGCGGGTCCGTTCCGCGTACACTTCAGGCATGCCCCGACCCCGCAAGATCCGTATCGCGTTTCGCAAGAATCGGACCGGTCGGCGGCGTGGTGGTGACCTGACGCGGGCCTTGGAAAACGATCCCGATGCTTTGGCCGACCAGGCCACCGGAGAGCGGCTCTCCGGCAAGGGGGAGCTCACGCGGAAGCGAACTGTCATGGGTGACGCGGCCGCCTCCGGATCAGACAACGGTCCGGTTGTCGCGGCCGTGGCAGCCGACTGCTGGCGAGGCCAGGTGCTGCACGTGCACGGCCTCGAGAGCCTCGTGCAGGGGGAGGACGGCCGGCAGGCGCGGTGCACGCTCCGCCGGGTGCTCCGCACGATGGTCACTGACCAACGCCACCCGCTGGCAGCCGGCGACTGGGTGCGAGTCCGGGGCCTGGGCGAGGCGGCAACGATCCAGGTGATCGAGCCCCGCCGCCGAGCCCTCTGCCGCGACAGCCGCGGCCGGCGGCATGTGATCGTGGCCAACGTCGACCAGCTCCTGATTATCGGCAGCGCCGCCCTGCCCGATCTCAAGCCCGGCCTGGTGGACCGGCTGCTGGTGGCCGCCGAACTCGCCGGCATCCGGCCGGTGGTCTGCATCAACAAGGCGGATCTGGTGCCCGCGGCCTCGCTTGTGCCGCTGGCGGGGGTATTTGCCCGGATGGGCTACCCGGTGGTGATCGCCTCGGCCGTGACCGGCCTCGGGCTCCGGCGGCTGGCGGCCGAACTGCCCGGCAGGGTAACGGCCATCGTGGGGCAAAGCGGCGTGGGCAAGTCGTCGCTGCTCAACGCCCTCGACCCCACCCTCACGCTCACGGTCGGCGCCGTGAGCCGCGACAATGACAAGGGTCGTCACACCACCACCACCGCCCGGCTCCTGCCCCACCGGTTCGGCGGACATTTCGTCGACACGCCAGGGGTGCGGCAGTTTCAGCCCTGGGAGCTCGTGCCCGCCGAGGTGCCCGCCGCCTTCCGCGACCTCAGGCCGCTGGCCAATCTCTGCCGCTATCCAAACTGCACCCACGACCACGAGGACGGCTGTGCGGTGAAGGATGCCGTGGCCGACGGCCTGCTCGACACCCGCCGCTGGGAGAGCTGCCGCCAACTCGCCGGGGGCGACGACCGCGGCGGCGATCGTGACGGAGGAGAAGCATGAGAGACCGACCGTTGTCCACCCGCACCGAGCCCGAGCGGGCGATCCTCGTCGGCGTCCTGCTCGAGTCGCCGGTCGATCCGACCCGGCCGCTCGCCGAGCTCGCAGGCCTGGCCGCCACGGCGGGTACAGCCGTGATGGCCGAGATCGTGCAACGGCGGGACCATCCCGATCAGACCACCTACCTCGGCAAGGGCAAGCTCGCCGAGCTCGTTCAGCTGGTGGAGCATCACGACGCCGACGTGGTGATCTTCGACAACGATCTCTCTCCGGCCCAGACGCGAAACCTCGAGCGGGCCCTGAGCCTGAAGGTGCTCGACCGCTCCGAGGTCATCCTCGACATCTTCGCCGCCCGGGCCCGCACCCATGAGGCCCGGCTGGCCGTGGAGCTGGCGCAGCTCGAATACTCGCTGCCGCGGCTGAAGCGGATGTGGACCCATCTCTCGCGGCTCAAGATGGGGGTCGGCATGCGGGGCCCGGGCGAGAAGCAACTCGAGGTCGACCGCCGGCTCGTCGAGAAGCGGATCCACGATCTCAAGGCCGATCTGGCCACGGTCCACGGCCGCCGCGAACGGGAGGTGGCCGCCCGCCGCGATCGGATGACGGTGTCGCTCGTGGGCTACACCAACGCCGGCAAGAGCACGCTCATGAACGCCCTGACCAACGCCGACGTGCTGGCTGCCGACCAGCTCTTCGCCACGCTCGACACCCGCACCCGTCGCTGGCGGCTGCCCGGCTGGGGGCCGGTGCTCCTCTCCGACACCGTCGGCTTCATTCGCGACCTGCCCCACCGGCTGATCGCGAGCTTCAAGGCCACGCTCGAGGAGACGCTCACGGCCGACCTCCTCCTCCATGTGGCCGACGCCTCGAGCCCGCAGGTCGACGTTCAGGTCGAGGCCGTCCGCGGCGTGCTCGCGGAACTGGGCGTGGAAGACAAAGACGCGTTGCTCGTGCTCAATAAGATCGACCGGCTCCCCGACCAGGCGGCTCGCGACCGGGTGCTGGCTCGCTATCCCCACGCCATCGCCATCTCGGCACGCGAGGGAACCGGGCTGGCCATGTTGGCCCGGGCCGCGAGCGACTCACTCGGCCGCTCCTTCCGCGACGTCGACGTCGAGACCAACCCCGGCAACGGCCGGCTCCTGGCCTGGCTCGGCAGCCACGGCGAGGTGCTCTCCCGGCAGTTCACCGCCGACCGCGTGATCGTGCACTGCCGGATCCCAGCGGCACTGTTGGGCCGGATCAATCCTGCCGAGGCGACGGTTGTGTCCCACGTGGAGCCGCCCCGTGGGCCGATGGTGGGGAGCGATCGGACCGAGACCGCTGAAAGCCCTCCCGCTGCACCGGTCGCAACGCCCGGGTGAACCGATGGCCGCCCGTTCTCGCAATTACGGCCGAAGGACCGACGCATGAACAATCCGGCACCAGTTCCCCAGCTGGGGCCCGACGACCTGTTTGTGATCGCCTGTCCAATCTGCCGCGGTCACGTGGCGGCGAAGGGCGGTCTGTGCGGCCGCGATGCCTGCTGTCCACTGTGCGCAAACCTGTTCCACGTGCCGTTCCCCGCGACTCCGCCCGCTACCGCGGCCCCCTCGGCACCGAGGCCGGCGCTGGCTGAAGACTGGGGTGGCGTCATCGAGCAGCTGGCACCGCCCCCAAAACACCCACTCCCCAAGCCGCCGCCGGTCGCCGATCCGGCCCCCGTCCCGAGTGACCAGCCGGCCGTTGACGCCGCGTCGCTTCCAGAGACCGAGCCGACTCCACTCGACCCGGCAGCGGCCGATCTTGTCTTCCGTGAGCCCATCCGGACGATCCGCCATGGGAACACCGTCATCGAGATCCGCCGGCTCACGCCCGAGGAGCGGCGAACCCGCCGGTTCCGCCGCAACCTGATGATGATCGTGGTCGGTGTCTCGATCCTGCTGGTGATCGTGCTCCTGTTCGGCGTGCCGAAGAAGTGACGCCGCCGGCCTAGCCGAGCGACTCACCGAGAGCGAGCAGGTCTTCGGCATCGAGGTGAGCCGAGGAATCCTGAAAGATTCGCTCGATTGCGGCCCGGTGGATCTTCATCTTTGTGCCCCCCACGCCCAGGGCCCCATAGCAGACGGCCGGGCCATCGGCTCGTCCCTTGTCGCTGGCCACGATCCCATGGATACCCGCCGGCAGCACGGCGTTGAGATCGATGAACACCTGGGCCTTGGCAGCCGCCGTGCGGCCTGTGGCATCGAGCAGGCTGGCCCGGGCCGCCCCTGCCGCGATCACCAGATCGGCCGCCGCGAGAACGCTTGCCAGGGAGGAGTCGAGCCTCACGGTGCTGTGCGACTCGATGCCGGCGATCTGGGCGCCCGGCACCTGCTCGCGAACGGTCTTGGCGGCGGCCTCCGCCCGCTCGAGCGACCGGGAGCCGAGCGTCACCCGCAGCCCCTTGCCGGCGAGGAGCCGGCCCAAACGCTGGCCCACCGGCCCGGTGCCGCCGAGCACCACCGCCTGAGCGGGGTCGCGGCCCAGTGAGAGATGGCGGAAGGCCACGATGACCGCTGCGGCGGCCGTCGTGTTGGCGCCCGAGGGATCGACAAGCACACCCACCCGCACCGGCCCGAAGAAGGTGGCCCGCACGGCGGCGGCCACGGCCTCAGCGGCGGCAACGTCGGAGCCCCCCACGAAGATTGCGGTGCTTGTCAGATCAGCTCCGCCGCGAGTGAACATCGCCCCGTGCACGAGCGGCACAACCGTCTCCGGCGTCACGCCCCCATGCCGCAGGAGCACCTCCGCTCCGGCATCGACGGCGACGATCGCATCGAATGTGCTCGGCTGGGGGTCGCAATCGAGCTGGATCAGGATTCGTTTCGGCATTGGTTTGGGGTTGGGCCCGCCGCCCCGGAAACTAAAACCCCTTGAAGGGGTGAGCGGCCTTGTCCTTACCGGCGAGCATTTCGTCGACGGTCGGCTTGCCCTTCATGGCGGAGGCGATTGCATCGACGGTCGCCTTGTAGTTGTACTCGTAGATCTTTTTGTCGTCGGCGGCCTCCCAGTGGATGAACACGCCGCACACGATCACGAGATTCTCGCAGTCGCTCTTGGGGATCACGCCAGAGGCCACGCTGTCGGCGACAGCCTTGGCAACGGCGGCCTGGGCGGGTCCGAACATCTGCACGGCCTGCTTGGCCCCCTTGATCGTGACCTTGGTGATCATGACCGTGGCGGGCTTGACCGCCAGGTTCGGCTCGAGCACTGCCAGCAGGTTTGAGTGCCCTTCGCTCTGGCGGGCCAGGGCGTTGGCGAAGGCCACGCCGACCGGACCATCCTTGCTCCCGATCAAAAGGTCGATATGGGCAATCTCGTTCCCGTCGCCAACCAGAGCCTCACCGATGAACATCGACATCTGTATTTCCTCGTAATGATGTGCAGTCCTGAAAACGAGCCGAGAGGATACCATGCTGGGGCGAACCGACAAGTAACGCGGCAAGGCAGGGCGTCGTCGTGAAAACCAGCCGCACGGCTGACGCCCCGAAAGACCTGGTCGTCGTGGGAGCGAGCGTGCGGGCGATCGCCGGCTCGGCCGCCCGGGCCGGCTTCATCGTCCATGCGGCCGACCTGTTCGGCGACCTCGATCTTCGCGAGCTGGCGGCGACGGTGGAAACCGTCCGGCCCTACCCGGCAGGTCTGCCCGCAGCGATCGCCGCGTTTCCACCGGCACCGTGGATCTACACAGGGGCGCTCGAAAATCATCCGGAGCTGATCGCCGTCATGGCCGCCGCCCGGCCGCTGGCAGGCTGTTCGCCAGAGGCGGTCGCCCGGGTCCGCGACACGGACAATGTGGCAGCTCTCGTTCGTGAGGCCGGCCTGCTGTTTCCCGAGACACGCCGCGAACCGCGAAGCGTGCCGACCGCCGGTAGTTGGCTTGTGAAGCCGCTTGCCTCAGCCGGTGGCCGCGGCATCCGGCGCTGGCAAGGCGGTGAGCCGCCCGCGACCTCGACGGGTTTGAGTCTCTGGCAGCGGCTCATCCCAGGACGGGCCTTTGCGGCCGGCTATCTCTTGGCGGCGGGCAATGGCCAGCTCATTACCACCAGCCGCCAGCTCATCGGTCGCCGCTGGTGCCACGCCGGTCCGTTCGCCTACTGCGGCTCCGTCGACATCGATCCGGCAACACTTCCTCGCGGTGTCCGCGACCAGCTGCTGCGGCTCGGCGACATACTCGCCATGGAGTTTGGCCTCGTCGGCCTGGTGGGCGTGGATCTCGTGATCGACGGGCAGAATCAGCTCTACGTGATCGAGGTCAACCCCCGGCCAACGGCGTCTGTCGAGCTCGTCGAGCGGGCGACCGGACTCTCACTCGCAGTGGCACACCTCGCTGCCTGCGGCATCGTCTCGGCTGCGCCCGAGACCCGGCCGCGGCATGAGACCTGGTCGAAGGCGATCCTGTTCGCCTCCCGTGACCTGCGGTTCGACGACACCGCCCTCGCCGCCCTGCACACGCGGGCACGACCGTGGACAGCGACCGACGGCTGGCCCGCGGTCGCCGACATCCCACGGCCGCCGCAGGCTATCCCCGCCGGCGGCCCGGTCTGCACGGTGTTCGCCCCCGGGCCTACGCCGGCGGCGGCATTGGCGATGCTCCGCCGCCGCATCGCGGCAGTCGAGGCTGGGCTGCCCAGCTGATCCCGAGGCTCCCACGACCGTGGGACAGGTTTCGGCTCCTGCCCGAGACCACAAGGAGACCATGACATGAGCGAACCAAAAAATCACATCCATGTGCAGGCGACGGTGGGCGACCACGGCTCTGTCACACTCGACCGGTTGCCGTACCAGCCTGGCCAGCAGGTGGATGTCACGATCAGTCCGGTTGACGTCTCGCCGGCAGCCAGGACCCGCTATCCGCTGGCCGGAGTGAAAGTCGAATACCACGATCCCTATGGCAGCGTCGCTGAAGGCGACTAGCCGCCCGGTGATCGTTGTTGATACCCACACAAGCTCAGGCGGGCCGTCACGGCGCTGGCAATCGGGAATGTCGGCAAGCGGCAAGACGCCGCGACCGGCGGACATCCGGACGACGGTCGCGCCACAGGAGGCTGTTGTGACGCGCATCAAAAGCCCCGCTCGCACGACACGTCGCGGATTGCGTGGGCCAAGCTCATGGCGCGGGTAGGGGAGGAGTTTCCGCTCGAGTGCCCAGCGTGCGGCGGCGACATCCGGCTGATCGCGTTCAGACTGCTTTCCGAGTGCGAAACCATCCCTGGCCTTCGCACTCTTGGCAACCTTCGGTTGCTGCGGACTTCCTGTCCGCGAGCCGGGGACGATCCGGAAAATTCTCACACACCTCGACAAACCACTCGAACCGCCGCCGGTGTCGCCCGCTCGTGGCCCGCCCACCGACTGGGACGAGCTCGTGCAGGCCCATGACGACCGGGCATTCTTCCAAGCGACGGATAGACTTTTCTGCCCGTGATCGACATTCATAGCCTCTGAGCGGTGCCGGGTGCGACCCACGCATGTCGTGAAACTGCGAACGGGGACGGGGTCTGCGCAGCCGCGAGAAAAACGCCACCGAAGCGGACGCGGGGCGTTTCGAGAAACCCGCTCCGGACGCCAAGGCCGCTCCTCCCGAGGCTCACGAGTCGCTCATCAGCCGGACGACCGTTGAGGAAGTGCCATTGACCGGGCTATCCTTCCCCACCAGTCGCACGATCGGCTCGGTGTTGCTCGCCCGCACGAGCAGCCAGCCGCCGGGCCAGTCGAGCCTGAGGCCGTCGAGCCGGCTCGGGCTCGAACCGGCCGTCCGGCTCGGCCCCGACGCTGCCGTTCCCGAGCCGAACACAAATCCAAACCAACCAACGGCAGCACGACCGCCGCAGCCGGGAACTCACAGCGAATCCACGATCTCCGCGACGAACCGTCGGAGAGCTTCTTTGACCGGGGCCCGATCCCGCAAAGTCAGTTGGCCTAAGTGCCTGATCGCCGTCATTCGGGGCGGCGTGCAGTATGTCCACCACCGTACGCCCGGCTTCGGCGAAACCAACTGGACCGACCTGATCAGCACGCTCAGGCTCCATGGCTGGCGGGGCAGCATCGACATCGAGGGTTTTCACGATCCGGTCTATCGCAACGCGAGCCGCAATTCATCGGGTGAGATCGTCAACGGCGGCACGGCATACATCACGTTGCCGATCGGCCGCAGCCAGACGGAGTGCTCGAGAATCAGCGGCGCGAGCCTCTTCCTATCGAAGGGCTTTTCCGTTTCGACAGCGAGAAAGCCGCCGCGGCAGCGGACCTCCCGCACGTGCTCGAGGGCGGCCAACGGCTCGAGCCTCTCCCGGCCCATCCGTTCGATCGCGGCAACTCTCTCAGCCACCCCATCGATCACGGGCTCCCGCTCAAAGAGGTCGAGCGAGGCGTTGGCCGCGGCGCAGCTGAGTGGGTTGCCCATGTAGGTCGGCCCATGCATCAGGGCATCATCCGTATGATCACTGTAAAAAGCGGCAAAGACATCCGTGGTCGCCATCGTCACAGCCAGCGACAGCGTGCCACCGGTCAGCGACTTGCCGAGGCAGAGAATGTCGGGCACCACGCCGGCCCAGTCGCAGGCGAGCAGCTTTCCGGTCCGCCAGAATCTCGTTCCGATCTCATCGGCGATGAGGAGCAGCCCCGCCGCTCGGGTCAACTCCGCGAGCCGTTGCAACTGGTCGGGCGAATGAAACCGCATACCGGTCGCACACTGCACGAGCGGCTCGACGATGACGCCGGCACACTGCCCGCCGACAGTGCTGAGAAAGTCGGCAAAGGCGCTCCAGCCCATCTCATCGACCGGCAACTCCCGCGGATACTGTTCCAGCAGGAATCCGCGGAAGTGGCGGTGCATGCTGTCGTCGGGATCGCAGACGCTCATCGCGCCGCTGGTATCGCCGTGGTAGGAATGCCGCAGGCAGATGAACCGCTTTCGTGCCGGCTCGCCCCGGTTCATCCAGAACTGCACAGCCATCTTCATGGCCACCTCGACGGCCACGGAACCGGAGTCGCAGAAGAATGAATGATTGAGACTGCCGGGCATCAGCGCGGCGAGCCGGTCCGCCAGCCGCACGGCCTGTGGATGATCGATGCCGCCAAGCATCACGTGCGGCAGCAGATGGGCCTGTTCGACGATCGACCCGACCAGGTGAGGGTGGCGATGGCCGTGGCAGACGGTCCACCAAGACGAGAGCGAGTCGATGATCCGCTGGCCCGAGTCGAGTTCCAGCCACGATCCCTCAGCGGCGACCACGTGCAGCGGCTCGCCGGCCGTCTTCATCTGGCAATACGGCCGCCAGAGCGTGAGATCCTCGAGCCGCTCCCGCTCGGCATCGTGCGATTGATTCATAAAATGCGGCCGTGCGTATCTCTCATACGTACAATCCACAACAGACGCTGCTCGGCACTCGTCGGCAGTCCAGTGCAGAACTGGTCGCTATCGGCCGTCTCAGCCGATGATGCGGCCATCCCAGAGCTCCTGGAAAAACTGCCGCCACGGCATGACCCGCACGCCTCGCACGACCCGTTCCTCCGCCTCGTTGCTCACCAGAATCGAGAGCCGCGGGGCATGCGTCTCGCCAAACAGCAGGAGCGACCGCAGGTCGCGATCATCGATCCGCGAGGAGCCCTTCACCTCGATGGCCACTTCGCCCTGTCCCAGAATGAAATCGACCTCGGCTCCAGACTTGGTCCGCCAGAAGTGGATGTCGTATCCGATCTCACGGTAGGAGCTGTGTGCGTTGAGTTCCATGAGGACGAGATGCTCGATCGCCCGGCCGAATTGCTCGCCGCGCGGCTCGAGGAGTCGTCGCTTCACGAGGGCCCCGGCGACCCCCACGTCGAACAGGTAGAACTTGGGCGCCTTGCCGATGACCTGCCGCTCCTGGCGTTTCTTGTAGGGAAGCACCAGCCGGCCGAGAAGGGTGTCGCAGAGGATCTGGAAGTATTCCTTGACGGTCTTCGCATCGACGCCGCAATCGCGGGCGATATTGGCGTAGTTGACGAGCTCCCCATGCGAGTAGCCGACCGCCTCGAAGAACCGGGAGAACGCGGGCACGTTCCGCGTCAGACCCTCGTCGAAAACCTCCTCTTTCAGATAATCGCGGACATAGGCCTCGAGCGACCGGCGCGGGTGCGACGAGAGATAATGGGCTGGCAGCAGGCCATGGTTAAGGGCACGGAGGAGATCGAACTGTCCATGCGGTTGATCCGTCGCCGGGAACTCCGCCGTCACGAGCGGAAACATCTCGAACCGCCAGGCCCGGCCGCCGAGCAGATTGGCCCGGCCTCGCTTGAGCTTCCGAGCGCTCGAGCCGCAGAGCACAAACCGCAGGCCACGGTGTTCGATGAGCCAATGCACCTCGTCGAGAATGCCGGGAACCTTCTGCACCTCGTCCAGAATGATCGGGCGGGCGAGGTCGGCGGCCGGCCGGGCGAGCAATTGCTCCCGCAGCAACGCAGGACGGCCGCCGAACGCCAGAGCGACGTCGGTTTTCAGAAAGTCATAGGTGACGCTTTCAGGGAATGCCGCTTCGAGAAAGGTCGACTTGCCCGTCTTGCGTGCGCCCCACAAGAACGCGGACTGCCTCGCTGGCAGTTCCACCCTTAAAAGACGGCGGAAGTCGCCAACCATTCTGGAGCCTGTTCCGTTTTAGTTGCACCGAAACGGAGTATGTTCCCGGATAGATGGACTGTCAAGCCCGCCACGGGGGACAGGGGACACGGGAGACGTGGCCAAAAGAGTTTGACCCGTGGCCACGAGTTTTTAACTTGTGGAATCCGCGTCGGGACACGGACAAGTTAAAAAACCTGCCGCCACAGGGGACAACGGGGGGACGCGGGCCAATTTGTTCGGCACGACGGATGCAAGGGCTCAGAGCCGGGCGAGGATCGCCTAACCACCGGCTGCGAAAAGCCGTCACGGCGCTGGCGAAAAGGCAACGTCGGCAAGCCGGGCGAGGCCGCGACCGGCGGGCATGGGAGCGACGGTCACGCCACGGAAGGCTGCTGCGACGCGAATCATGCGACGCAAAAGCCACGCTCGCACGACACGTCGCGGAAAAGCGTGGGCGAAACTCATGGCCTCGGAAGATCCTGACCCATCTTGGCGAGCCGCTCGAACCTCCGCCCGTGTCGCCGGCTCGTGGCCCGCCCACCGACTGGGGCGAGCTCGTCCAGGTCCACTCATCAGCTGGGAATCGGTTGCGGACGTGCCATTGGCCGGGCTATCCTTCACAACTTCGGAGCACGCGTCTTATGATCGTCACCCTCAAGGCAGTCATCCACGACGGGAAGGTCGAATTCGAGGAGCCAGCGAACCTTCCAGAAGGAGCCAAGGTTCTCGTGACAATGCTCCCCGATGACGGCACCGACTTTTGGCTTGATGCCAGCCAGCAGTCACTCGCCCAGATATGGGACAACCCTGAAGACGATGAATATTCCAGGCTTCTGCAGAACTGACGTCATTCTCGTCGCCTATCCCTTTTCAGACCGGTCCGGCGTGAAGGTACGGCCGGCGATTGTGGTGAGTGGCGAGCAACGCTCACGAGACGTCTTTGTCGTGCCTCTGACGAGTAAGACCGATCGGATGATCGAAGGCGAGTTCACCCTTGCCGATTGACAGGGAGCTGGGTTGAATGTTCCGTCAGTGGTCAAGCGGGGCCTATACACGATCCACGAATCGCTCGTCATAAAGATGGTTGGCCGACTCGTGGCCGACGATGCGAGCCGGATCGACGCATCACTGCGACAGTGGCTGAATCTTTGACAGGCCTGGAAAAGAGCTGCGATCCCCTTCAAGCCCCGGCTGACGATGAGGAACGTGCCTTTCACCTGGCTATCCTTCAGCGTTGATCGCTCGACCGTGAACGTCGCCGAAGCAGGTCGGCTCGGGCGTGCCTCACCACCCCCGCCGGCCACGGCCTGCGGCAAAAAGAGCAGTCTCCCGGCCGCGGGCATCGGCCCGCCGCCGAGCGTCACGCGGCCCTCCGTTTTCGTGATCTCGATGCCGGGCCGCCCCCGGGAGCAGCCCAGAAGCAGAGCCACCCCAAGGATCGCCCACGCGACGAAGCGGCCAGCCCGTCTTTTGTTCAGCGCCCCCGGCTGAGCGAGGATTTGAGACTCACGCGATGCCGGCCGCGGGGGGCATGGCGGAGCTCAATCTGGCCTGTGAGCATGCGGCGGCCATGACGGGGTCACGTGGGCGGGCAAGGGTTCCTCTGAGTGCTTGAAACTAAGTGCTGGACAGGGGGGGATATTTATCAAACTACAGAAACGTCGGTTCGCGAGCGGGATTTTCGGTGGGGCGAGATCGTGATACCCGTATCAATCGGGCGACGTGCTGCCAGGGGTTCCACGACAAGAGCCGGAACACGATCCGCCTGCCAGTCGAGATGATCTGGGCCGGCACCGCCATGAACGCACGACGGAACGTCGTGAACTCCATGCGCAGCAGCTTGTACTTCTCGGCGCGGCGTTCTTCTACGTCACGACCTCCCTCCGGAAGCGTAAGCGCCATCCAGGCCTTGAGGCTCCATGCCAGCGATGCGATCACCATGTAGGCCCAGTTGCTCAGGAGCGTGTCGACGGGCGCCGAGAGCGACTGAGCGTCGCCCTTGAGCTGCGCGAACAGGTTCTCCTGATTGCAGCGATGATTGGCCTCGTAGACGATCGCCTCCGCCGACTTGCGGAAGTCGTTGGTGATGGAGAAGAAGCAGCGTGCGTCGTCGAACAGCTTCCGCTGGCCCTTGTGGACCTCGAGATCCTTCCAGACCACGACGATGCGGTAGTCACGATCGCACTTGCCAGGTCGATACCGGAACTCAGCCACGTGCTCCTTGGCCAGTCGGATGTCGGTGAACTTCCGCTCCTCCACGACCTGCTGCTTGACATTCGTCGGCCGCTGCCGAGGTTCTGTCTTCACGTCGTACTTGGCTGGCCTCGATAGCTCTTTCCAGGCGTTTCGCGGCAGATTCTCCGCGTGAACGTACAGGCTCTGCATCGCCTGGATACCGAACACAACCTTCACGCCGTCGTTCGGCCACCGGTCGAGATGCTCGGCGGGAGAAGTCGGTGTCGCCCCGCAGGCGGACCTGTTGGAAGCCCGCTCTGCGGCACAGGGCAACAGCCCGGTCAAGGAAGGCGGCCGCCTCCTCATGGCTTGGGCGGTTCCCGGGCCGATTCACGACGTGAAGCGGCTCGCCCGTGTTGGCCAGCGTCACAGCCTGAACCTTGTAGCCCCACTGGTTCTTGTAGTTGATGTCCATGCCCTGCTTGCACTCGCCGGTCGTCTCAACCGTCGTGCCATCGACGTCGATCGTCGCGACGGCAAAGAACTCGGCCGGCTGCTCGCTCCAGACTCTCACGCGGGCGTCGTTGAACAATTCCTGCAGCGTGTCGATGCGTCCGACGTCAAACCGGCGGCAGAAGTCGCCCGCAGTCGTCGGATCAGGAATCCTCGTTGCGCCCAACGCATCGAGATACCCCTCGTCATTCCGCAATAGTTCCAGGTGCTCCAGCCGCGAGTTCCCCGCCAGCAGGTTGTAGGCGATGTTCAGGATGTGATCCGATTCGTGGTACGGCAGATGGACCTTGAGCAGGTCGAGCCGCTCATTGATCGCCTGGGCCAGGCCCAGCCGCTTCACCAGCAGGTGGGCCGCGCCGATGCCGCCGACGCTTATCGCCCGGGTGCGATCCGCGATCTCGTACTGGATGTTGGACGCGGCCATTTCGGGCCGATCCGTCCCGCTTCGATCCGCCTGCTCCAATCGACGGGCGCTTCTCCGCTTGCGTGTTTGCAGCTGCCGTCATACCTTGCCGTTCACTCGAAACTCCTCAAAAAGTGGCGAGTCGCTTGAAGTATCGCCAACCGAGATCAAGCGATTCGTCGGGGATTTCGAGTTTTTTATGCGCTCAGCGCAAATCGCGCAAGTCCAAATTCGCTTGGATAAGGACTCGACCGAACCGAACCCCTTGCGTGGTCAGGGGTAGACTATATAAT
>Ga0210003_1000512_pt1 | contig 34679 bp, 35 predicted proteins | sample LantaG_FD_182804 | JGI IMG/M metagenome (GOLD analysis project Ga0210003, IMG submission 182804) | Deep subsurface microbial communities from Baltic Sea to uncover new lineages of life (NeLLi) - Landsort_02402 metaG (SPAdes) (version 2) | ecosystem: Environmental > Aquatic > Marine > Oceanic >...
ATCATTCTTTTGTACGAGAGGACCGAGAATGGTGAACCTCTAGTCTACCAGTTGTCATGCCAATGGCAATACGCTGGGTCGCTACGTTCAAATCGAAGAACCGCTGAAAGCCTCTGAAGCGGGAAATTGTGTCTCAAAACAAATTTCATACCTCGTAGAAGAACACTACGTTAATAGGCGAGATGTGTATGTATCGTAAGATATTCAGCTAACTCGTACTAATGGGGCTCTTTTCTTAGAGTTTTTAAGATTAACCTCTAAAACAATAACTTGTTGTTTTAGTAGGTATTTCCCGTACTGGGAAAGTTACCTACTTTTTTTCTTCAATAGCTCAGTGGTAGAGCATACGACTGTTAATCGTTCGGTCGATGGTTCAAACCCATCTTGAAGAGGAAATTTTTACATTTCACCTAACTTTATACATGTAATACAGCCTTTATTTATACAAGGTAATATTATAAAAAGAACATAACTAACATATATGGGACAAAAAGTAAATCCGATATCACTTCGTTTACCCACAAAACAAAAAACTTACTCAGACTGCTGGTATAGTGCGAGTAACTATACAAAATTACTTCTTCAAAAATTAAACATGGAGAATTATGTGAATGCTATACTACAACAAAAAGGATTACCTGAAGCACAGATCTCGTTATCAGCCTCTTCGAAAAATCAAAGATATTTAGTATGTATGTTTGACCCTATAGAGAGTAGATTAAGTAAATCTGCTCGATATAAAGTAAGTCAGCCTCTAAGTAAATCTAAAGGTTATCTTTCGCAAAATGTAACAACGTCGTCGATGTCGCAACAAAAGCTTTTAAGTACTCCAACACTTGATACTAAATCCGTTATTAAACATGCTGTAAAGGCAGCTATAGTTAAAAAGGATAATTCTTTTATGTCAGAATATATGGCGTCAGTTATGGGGCACTCAAAAAGCGCTATAAAGTCTAACGACCAAATTGTATCGCCATTAACAAATGCAATCACTAAATACACAGGAATACCAAGTACAGTTACAGTATGGTCAAGTACGTGGGAAAGTCAGCATGCAGATTTTGTTGCGCAAGAAATCGCATTAGCATTAATGCGTCGGGTACCCTTCCGTGCGATTAAAACACAACTCTTAAAGGAGTTGGAAGAAAACTATAAAAATCAGTGGGCTTCAGTTCGAGGTCTTCGAGTAATGTGTTCAGGTCGCGGAAGTCGTAAATCAAAAAAGGCGCAACGTGCACAAATACTTCGTTTTCACTGGGGCCAGACATCTCTTCATGTTTTTTCAGAAAAGGTTGGGTTTGCAAAACGAGCATCCTTTACAAGCTTTGGTAAGGTTGGGATTAAAGTATGGATTTGTTACAAATAACAAACTAACAAAGTATATATATTCGATAATCTACGTCGAATAGGCCTACTGTATTTAAAAATTGTCTATAAAAACTTTAAAATATATTATGTTTTCTACATGTCAATCTATAGAAAAAGATAAACAACGTCGTCAGTTATTTCAATCGAATGAACTGAAAAGACGTCAATATAAACTTATCATTGAAAATTTAGCATTACCAGCTGAGCTTCGTGCTCAAGCAGTTAGTTCATTAAACAATCTGCCTCGTTCGAGTTCTTCTGTTCGCCTTCGTAATCGTTGTGCCTTAACAGGTAGAAGTCGCGGAGTGTTACGAAAATGGCGTATGTCTCGAGTACGCTTTCGAGAACTTGCATCTCAGGGTGCACTTCTTGGAGTAAGCAAATCGAGTTGGTAAGAAAAAATCACTAACTTTATTATAAATTAAAAGACTATGTTGCTAGAAAAACCTATTCTTATTTATTTGAGTTCTTGGCTAAAATAATTCTATTACAAAAACTAAATTATAAACGTATGACTTTGCAATTAAGTGAAACGTCCAAATTATTGGAAGAAAAAATTTCGAAGACCTACTCTCAACTTTCAGTTGACGAAATTGGTCGAGTTCTATCTATTGGAGACGGAATTGCTCGAGTTTATGGGTTAAACAACATCCAAGCTGGAGAAATGGTAGAATTTGCTAGTGGAGTAAAAGGAATGGCCCTAAACCTTGAAAATGAAAACGTTGGGGTAGTTCTTTTTGGAAGTGACACGTCTGTAAATGAAGGAGATATCGTCAAAAGAACTGGAACTATTGTTGATGTACCTATCGGTCCAGGAACATTAGGACGAGTTTTAGACGCTCTTGGTCAGCCAATCGACGGGAAAGGTCCATTAAAAGACGTAAAACGTCAACGAGTGGAAGTAAAAGCTCCTGGTATTATTGCTCGTAAATCAGTACATGAGCCAATGCAAACTGGTGTAAAAGCTGTAGATAGCTTAGTACCAATTGGTCGTGGACAGCGAGAATTAATTATTGGAGACCGTCAAACAGGAAAAACTGCCATCGCAATTGATGCAATTTTAAACCAAAAAGAAGTAAACTCAGGAAATGACGAGTCGAAAAAACTTTATTGTGTTTATGTAGCAATCGGGCAAAAACGTTCAACAGTCGCTCAATTAGTAAAACTTTTAGAAGATGCAGGAGCATTAGATTATTCAATCATTGTAGCCGCAACAGCGTCAGACCCAGCTCCTCTTCAGTTCCTAGCTCCGTATTCAGGATGTGCCATGGGAGAATACTTCCGTGATAATAATAAGCATGCATTAATTATCTATGATGACTTAAGTAAGCAATCAGTTGCATACCGTCAAATGTCATTACTACTTCGTCGTCCTCCAGGACGTGAAGCCTTCCCAGGAGATGTTTTCTATCTTCACTCTCGTTTATTAGAGCGTGCAGCGAAAATGTCTGATGCCTTAGGGAATGGATCATTAACAGCTCTTCCAGTTATTGAAACACAAGCAGGAGACGTTTCTGCCTATATTCCAACAAACGTAATTTCTATTACTGATGGTCAAATTTTCTTAGAAACTGAATTGTTCTATAAGGGAATTCGTCCAGCTATTAATGTTGGATTATCTGTAAGTCGAGTTGGATCAGCTGCTCAATTGAAAGCAATGAAACAAGTTGCTGGTACCTTGAAACTCGAATTAGCTCAATATCGAGAAGTAGCAGCCTTTGCTCAATTTGGATCTGATTTAGATGCTTCAACACAATATTTATTAAACCGTGGAGAACGTCTAACTGAAATGTTAAAGCAAGGACAATACCAACCAATGCCAATCGAGCGTCAGGTTATTATTGTTTACGCCGCTACAAAAGGATATTTAGATAAATTAAATGTATCAGATATCGCAGCATACGAAACGTCATTACAACAAGAAATTGAACCGAATTTATTAACTGCAATTCGTGAACAAAAAGCAATTTCTGACGAATTAAACTCTCAATTGAAGAAATTCTTTGACGGGTTTACTGACCGCTTTATTGCAACACGTGCATAAAAACGGTTTCGTTTTTTACATTATTAAAGTAACTTGTGTCTCTTCTCAAAATGTTGATCATTCAAGAAGAGACACAAGCTTCTTTTTCATGTTTTTATTTTATGGTTTTTATTCTCTATAAAAATATGTTTAAAACACTATAAAGATTTATTTACTAAATGGTATTTTCTTATGTTTTTAATGGTTATTGAATGTGTGTTAAAAATTCTTGGAATTACTGTACCGCTTCTTCTTGCGGTTGCGTTTTTAACACTTGCAGAACGAAAGGTCATGGCATCAATGCAACGACGAAAAGGACCGAACGTTGTTGGGATCTTTGGATTATTTCAACCCATTGCGGATGGAGTAAAACTTATGGTTAAAGAGCCTATTCTCCCGAGTAGTGCAAATACTGTTATTTTCTTGATAGCCCCAGTACTTACCTTTTTATTAAGTCAAGTGGCTTGGGCAGTTATCCCTTTTGGGGAAGGTGCTGTATTAGCAGACATTCATGTAGGATTATTGTATGTATTTGCAATTTCATCACTCGGAGTTTATGGTATTATTACAGCTGGATGGTCAAGTAACTCAAAATATGGGTTTTTAGGAAGTTTACGTTCTGCCGCACAGATGGTATCCTATGAAGTTTCTATTGGTCTTATTTTAATTACTGTACTCTTATGTGTTGGATCTTTAAATTTGACTGAAGTGGTCTTAGCACAGCAACCAATTTGGTTTTGTGTTCCATTATTCCCATTACTTGTTTTATTTTTTATCTCGTGTTTAGCTGAAACAAATCGTGCACCTTTTGATCTTCCGGAAGCGGAAGCAGAATTAGTTGCAGGATATAACGTTGAATACTCAGCTATGGGTTTCACTCTGTTTTTCCTTGGAGAGTACGCAAATATTCTTGTGATGAGTACACTTTGTACTTTATTTTTCCTTGGTGGGTGGTTACCTCCTTTTGATTTTGTTCTATTCCATTGGATTCCTGGAGTCTTTTGGCTTGGATTGAAATTGAATCTATTTCTTTTCTTCTTTATTTGGGTCCGCGCAGCATTTCCGCGATACCGTTATGACCAACTAATGCGTCTTGGGTGGAAGGTCTTCTTACCTCTTTCTTTAGCGTGGGTTGTCTTAGTTTCTGGTATTCTTGTTGGCTTTGATTGGCTTCCATAACATCGTGCTTCTCCTGGAGCGCACTGTTCGGAAGAGAGAAATAACGCGTTCTTTAAATAAGAAGTAAACAAAATACTTATTGTACACCTTTCTTCTATGTCTCTTCTTTCTTGGATTCTTCTCCTTCCACTTGTTGGATCTGGAGTATTACTATGTCTTCCTCAATCGGATCGACGTCGCATCCTAACGACTGCACTTGGATTCTCTTCTGTGACTTTTATTCTGTCATTATTCTTATGGGTATTTTTCGATAGTTCGACAGCAAAATTTCAATATACTGTTGACCTTCTTCCTTTTGTGTCAAAAAATTCTTCATTACATTTTCTTGCAGGAGTCGATGGGATTTCCTTATTTTTTATTATTTTAACAAGTTTTTTAATTCCTATTTGTATTCTTGTGGGTTGGACGAGTATTCAAAACTCACTCAGAGAATATTGTATTGCTTTTTTATTATTGGAAACATTTGTAAATGCTGCATTTTCTGTTTTAGATGTTCTTCTGTTCTATATCTTTTTCGAAAGTGTCCTAATCCCGATGTTTTGTATTATCGGTATTTGGGGATCACGTGAGCGAAAGATTCGAGCCGCATTTCAATTCTTCCTTTATACATTAGTAGGTTCATTGTTTATGTTATTAGCGGTTTTACTTATGTATAGTGAAGCTGGAACTACAGATCTTCAAATCTTGTACGCTACTCCTTGGAGTGAATCACGCCAGCTTATTTTATGGTTTGCTTTTTTTGCAAGTTTTGCAGTCAAAGTACCTATGATCCCTGTGCATATTTGGCTACCTGAGGCCCATGTTGAAGCTCCGACCGCAGGGTCTGTTATTCTAGCAGGGATTTTATTAAAATTAGGAACCTACGGATTCTTACGTTTCTCAATACCATTATTTCCTTTGGCTTCAATTTACTTTACGCCTCTTGTCCAAACAATGAGTGTTATTGCTATTATTTACGGTTCATTAACGACATTACGTCAAGTGGATCTTAAAAAAATTATTGCCTATTCATCTGTTGCTCATATGAACTTTGTAACTTTAGGTTTATTTAGTTTAAATGCACAAGGTATTGAAGGGGCGATGATGCTTATGATTGCTCATGGACTTGTTTCTCCGGCTCTTTTTATTTTAGTTGGATGTCTTTATGATCGTCATAAAACTCGTCTTGTTCGTTATTATGGTGGATGTGCTCAAACAATGCCATTCTTTGCTTTACTCTTTGTATTTTTTACAATGGCAAACATTAGTCTACCAGGAACAGCAAGTTTTGTTGGAGAATTTCTTGTATTAACTGGAGTATTCCAAACAAATACATTAATTGCAACGTTAGCAGCTTCTGGAATGGTTCTTGGAGCGGCCTACGCTCTTTGGTTATGTAACCGAATTGTTTACGGGTTTCCAAAACCTTATTATATTTCAGCCTTCAGTGATTTATCTCGACGAGAATTCTTCATTTTGTTACCGTTTTGTATTGGGGTTTTATTCATGGGAGTTCTCCCTGATCCTTTTTTAGACGTTATGCGTTGTTCTATCGCAAATGTGCTAACACAAGGAAGCTTATTTTCACACTAACAAAAGCCAGTAGTATTCTCTCTTGAAGTCCTTTCTCCGTTTGACAGGGAGCCTTCAAGAGAGATATTATTTTTTATTTATTTTATTACTATGCCAACTTCACAACAACTTCTACGCTCAAAAAATAGTCGAGCTACTTCTAAAGTTTTTAAGGCTTCGTCAAACACTCCAGCACTTCGAGCGTGTCCGCAACGTCGTGGAGTGTGTTTACGTGTGTTTACCCGAACACCAAAAAAACCTAACTCTGCCTTACGTAAGGTTGCAAAAGTTCGTCTTTCAAATGGCTTAGATGTAGCTGCCTACATTCCAGGAGAAGGTCATAATTTACAAGAACACTCGGTTGTGTTAGTTCGTGGGGGTCGTGTAAAAGACTTACCTGGTGTAAAATACCATATTATTCGTGGTGTATTAGATAGTCAAGGTGTTTTAAAACGTCGTAAGGGGCGTTCAAAATATGGAACACGGAAACCGAAATAATTTTTTTTAATTCTTCATTACTATGAGACAAAAACATATTCACAATAAATCCCAATTTTGGGCTCCCGCGCAGCATAACCTATCAAGTATGACTGCTTTTCAAAAGCTTGTTTGTGGTATAATGAAACATGGAAAAAAGCAAAAAGCTTTTTCTATTGTATATAACGCAATGAATTTGGCACAGGAGAAACTTTCAACCTTTCATCAAAACCAAATACCTGGTTCAACCTTTACTTCATTAAACGGTTCAACAAGTTTTTTAGGTAATGATTTTCAATTTCTGATGCAAGCTATTGAAAATGTACGCCCGAGTCTTGAAGTTCGCTCTAAAAAAATTGCGGGGATTTCACGTGAAATTCCGTGTCTTGTACCCTTACATCGAGGTCAGGGAATAGCAATCCGATGGCTTCTAGATTCAGCTCGTGCTCGTAAAAAAACAGGTAATCGTGGGTTCACAGAAAATTTAGCTGACGAGTTACTTGAGGCCTACTTACAAAAAGGAAGCCCACGTCAAAAGCGTGATGCCTTACATAAAATTGCGTCGACGAATAGAGCCTACTTACGATATCGCTGGTGGTAATAGATCTCTTATCCACCTTTAAACAATATCAAATAAAAGTCAATTTTGATCATACTAGAGATGTAAAAGCGTTTGTTTTTACACTCTTACGATACTATTAAAAAACCTTTTGAGTCTTCCTTAAAAAATAGATCTAAAGTTTCTACATGAACCTTTAGGGGGGATGCTTTAAGGGCAAAAATAAAAAAGCGCTATGCATTTTATCCTTGGTTTTTTAGTTTGGAGCCTACCAACAGTCGCTTGGTTAGATGCTCCAGAAGCGTGGCAGATCGGATTTCAAGATCCTGCGACACCAGTAATGCAAGGAATTATTGATTTACATCATGACATTTCTTTCTTTTTAGTGGTGATTGTAGTATTTGTTGTCTGGATGCTTGCACGTACACTTTACATTTTTAACGCAAAGCGTAGCCCAGTTCCAGAAAAAATTGTTCATGGAACATTTATTGAGATTGCTTGGACATTAGCTCCAAGTCTTATCTTGGTATGTATCGCGATCCCATCATTTGCATTACTTTACAGTATGGATGAAATTGTTGATCCAGCAGTAACAGTGAAAGCAATTGGGCACCAATGGTACTGGAGTTATGAATACAGTGATTACAATCAGTCAGATCAACCAGCTATCGCATTTGATAGTTACATGGTTCCTGAAGATGATTTAGCTCCTGGTCAACTTCGTTTACTTGAAGTGGATAACCGAATTGTAGTTCCAGCAAATACTCATCTTCGTTTTGTAGTAACTGCAGCTGATGTTCTGCATAGTTGGGCAGTACCGTCTTTAGGAATTAAGTGTGATGCTGTTCCAGGACGTTTAAACCAAGTACCGGCCTTTATTCAACGTGAGGGAGTCTTCTACGGGCAATGTAGTGAAATTTGTGGTACAAACCACGGATTTATGCCAATTGTTGTAGAGGCAGTTCCTTTATCAGAGTACGTTGCTTGGGTTGCAAACAAAATCGAAGAGGCTTAAAAAGCACTCATTTTAGTTTTTCAAAAAAGTATTTTTTTTTGAAAAGAAACAAATCAAATAGTTTATGAGTTTAAGAAAACACCCGTTTCATTTAGTTGATCCAAGTCCTTGGCCTTTTGTAGCTTCTATGTCTGCATTAGTAGCAACATTTGGTGGTGTCATGTATATGCACGGATATGATGGAGGAGAGGTTGTACTTCCTTGTGGAATTGCAATGATCCTGTATTCAATGGTTGTATGGTGGCGCGATGTTATTCGTGAGGGAACTTTTGAAGGGTTTCATACTGCTGCTGTGCAACAAGGTCTTCGCTATGGAATGATTTTATTTATTGTATCTGAAATCATGTTTTTTGTAGCATTTTTCTGGGCCTTCTTTCATTCAAGTTTATCACCAACAATTGAAATTGGAGCCGTATGGCCTCCACAAGGTATTCAAGTATTGAACCCTTGGGAAGTTCCATTTTTAAATACGGTTATCCTTTTATCATCAGGAGCATCTGTTACATGGGCACATCACGCTCTATTAGCCGGATACCGTCAACAAGCACTTGCTGCTTTATTCGTCACAGTTGCATTAGCTGTTCTGTTCACCGGGTTCCAGGCTTATGAGTATTTCGAGGCTCCGTTTGATATTTCAGATGGAATTTACGGTTCAACGTTCTTCTTAGCAACTGGGTTCCACGGATTCCACGTAATCATCGGAACGATCTTTCTTACAGTGTGTTTAGGTCGTTTACTTCGTTTTCATTTCACAAAACAACACCATTTCGGGTTCGAAGCTGCTGCTTGGTATTGGCATATGGTTGATGTTGTGTGGTTATTCCTTTTCGTTTCTATTTATTACTGGGGAGGAGCGTAAATGTAAACAGAAGAAAAGAGTGTTCAAGTATTTGGAGGTCTTCCATTGTACTTAAAAAACAAATAAAGGTCTCCAAAATTTTCTCAAAATACTCGTGTTTAAAGAAGTAAACTTTCTTAAATCACACCCTTCAGTAGAAAAATTACTAAGATAATTCTATGATTTCGTCACCTTTAGAACAATTTTCTATTATTAGCCTCATCCCATTACATATTGGTAATATTTACTTTTCATTCACGAATTCAGCATTTTATATGTTCTTAGCGACTGGATTAGTAAGCTTATTATGTTACCTTGTTACTGTTCATGGAGGGTATCTTATCCCCTCTCGTTGGCAGTCAATTGTGGAGATGATCTTTCAATTTGTAAGAAGTTTAGTGGAAGAGCAAATTGGTCCTCAAGGACGTAAGTATTTCCCGCTAATTTTTACAACATTTTTATTTTTATTAAGTGCAAACTTAATTGGGATGATTCCTTACAGTTTTACTTCAACAAGTCATCTTGTGGTAACTTTTGGATTATCAGTTACTCTGTTTATTGGAATCACTATTGTTGGATTCCAACATCATGGACTTCATTTTTTCAGTTTCTTACTACCAAAAGGAGCTCCGTTAATTCTTGCCCCTCTATTAGTCGTTCTTGAGCTTGTCTCTTATTGTTTTCGAGCAGTAAGTTTAGGAGTTCGATTATTTGCAAACATGATGGCAGGGCACACGCTTGTAAAAATTATTAGTAGTTTTGCATGGACAATGCTTTCTGTAGGAGGAATTCTTGCAGTCGCTTCAGTTATTCCAGTTGTTATTGTTTTCGCTTTAACTGGTTTAGAAATTGGAGTAGCATGTTTACAAGCTTACGTTTTTACAATTCTTGTGTGCATTTATTTAAATGATGCAATTCATTTACACTAATTTTTACTTTATGTAAAATATCAACGGATTTTCTTTTCTTAAAAAAAACGGGTATCTCTTCAATTTTTAAGAGAAGAGGGTTCACATTATAAAATTTTTATAAAAATTTCTTTTTATCTATGAAACGCGTTTCTATTTTAAAGCAACCTCTTTTATCGACAGTAAATGATCACTTGATTGATTATCCGTCTCCGAGTAACTTAAACTACTATTGGGGTTTTGGAAGTCTAGCAGGCTTGTGTTTAATGATCCAAATTGCAACAGGAATTTTTTTAGCAATGCATTATACACCACATATTGACTTAGCATTTTTAAGTGTTGAGCATATTATGCGTGATGTTGAAGGAGGATGGCTTTTACGCTATGCTCATGCAAACGGTGCAAGTATGTTTTTCATGGTTGTCTATATTCATATGTTTCGTGGATTATACTACGGAAGTTATGCGAGTCCTCGTGAATTTCTATGGTGTATCGGAGTCATTATTCTCTTATTAATGATTATTACCGCTTTTATTGGGTATGTACTTCCTTGGGGGCAAATGAGTTTCTGGGGAGCGACTGTTATTACAAGTTTAGCAAGTGCTATTCCAGTCGTAGGAGATACAATTGTAACGTGGCTTTGGGGAGGATTTTCTGTAGATAATGCAACCTTAAACAGATTCTATAGTCTTCACTACTTATTACCTTTTATTATTGCTGGTGCGTCACTTGTACACATTGCAGCCTTACACCAATATGGGTCTAATAATCCGCTTGGGACAAACGCTTCAGTGGATAAAGTAACATTTTACCCGTATTTCTATGTAAAAGATTTAGTAGGATGGATGGCATTTGCAGTTATTTATTCAATTTTTGTGTATTTTTATCCAAATGCTTTAGGGCACCCAGATAACTATATTCCTGCAAACCCGATGTCGACTCCAGCTCATATTGTACCTGAATGGTATTTCTTATGGGTTTACGCTATTTTACGTAGTATTCCAAACAAACTTGGAGGAGTTGCCGCAATTGCTCTTGTGTTTATTTCATTATTAGCCTTACCATTTCTTAATACTTCTCAAGTACGAAGTTCAAGTTTCCGCCCTCTGCATAAAAAGGCATTTTGGTTATTAGTTGCAGATTGTATCATTCTTGTATGGATTGGTCAAGAACCGGTTGAGGACCCTTATATTCTTATTGGGCAACTTGCCTCTGTATACTTCTTCGTATACTTCTTAATATTTATTCCATTATTAGGAAAACTTGAAGCATTCTTAATCCACTATAAAGCGGATGAGGAGCCAAAGCAGTGGAACTCAGTTGCTTCACAAACTCTATCATTTACAAAGTAAAAGGTAAGCTTTTGTGGGCTCTTCTGTTAACAAAGCAAAAAGAGGTCTCTTTATAAAAGGGAAGACCTCTTTTTGCTCAACATAATTCTTTTGCATTCATTTATTTAGAGAGGACGTAGCTCAGTTGGTTAGAGTATTGGCCTGTCACGCCAAAAGTCGCGGGTTCAAGTCCCGTCGCTCTCGTCTTGATCACTTATTTAAAAGTCACCTAAAATATTTGATTGTTATCTTACTTAGTTTGATACAAGAATTAACAATTTAAAAAATATAAATCCTATGGTTGAATACATCGGTGTTTTAGTCTATTTCGTAATTGCTTCTATTTTAGCGCTTGCATTATTAATTCTTCCATTCATAACTGCAACACGTCGAGTTGACCCGGAGAAAATCTCTGCATATGAATGTGGATTTGACCCTTTCGATGATGCGCGTGGTCGTTTTGACATTCAATTTTACTTGGTAGCAATCCTATTTATTATTTTTGATCTAGAAGTTACTTTCTTATTTCCGTGGGCTGTCGTTTTAAATAAAGTGGGTTTATTTGGTTTTTGGACAATGATGGTCTTTTTAATCGTTTTAACCATTGGATTTGTATACGAATGGCGTAAGGGAGCTTTAGATTGGAGTTAAATTTCTTCAATTTTAAATTTATTGAACTTTTCTGGTGTTGTTCGTTTCTTTCGAACGCATCAATGACGACTATTTTTATAACAAAAAAGACATTTACTATGTTTGAAGGAGCAAAACTTATTGGTGCTGGGTGTGCAACTATTGCCTTAGCCGGAGCAGGAGCTGGAATTGGGATCGTTTTCGGGTCTTTAATTAACTCTGTAGCTCGTAACCCGTCATTAACGAAACAATTATTTGGTTATGCAATTTTAGGATTCGCTTTAACTGAAGCAATTGCCTTATTCGCATTAATGATGGCATTCTTAATTTTATTCGTATTTTAAGAATCTCGAAGACAAGGTAAATTTGTCTTTTTCCGGTAATAAACCCCCGGATGGTAAAACTTCACTATTTTTTGGGAATTTGCTCGTAAAGAGATAAACAAATTCCCAAAAATAAAGTAAAGCATTTTACCGCTCTTTTTAGAATTTGTAGTACACATATGACAAAACAAACTATTTTAACTAAAAAATTACTTCAGCAGAAATCTAAGAAGGCTAAACTAAATTCTGTACAACAATGTGCATTATTTAACCGATTTGAAAAAATGATGAAATCAAAAACTCATTTGGGTCATACATCATTTCAGCATGCATGGGGGCGTTTGTGGTTTCCTGAATTAGCATCTTCTTTTTTAGGGCTTCGCCATGGGATGCCAGTTATTAATCCCCAAGAAACTTTAAAAGCCACGGTTAAAGCATTGTATTTTGCTGCATTAGTTCTTCGTAATAAAGGCCGTTTACTCCTAGTAGATACTCGTCATGAATTTTCTCCTTTTAGTCACATTGCTATGAAGACGCCTGAAGTACTCAATAATTCGATTGCAGTGTCAGGAAAACGTTGGATTGGAGGTACATTGACGAACTGGTCGTCATTAGCTCCTCACGTATCACAATTTGGACACGCGATTTCTACTTTTCAGCCAGCAGTATTAAAGTTTAAGATTTCAACGCCTCGTTTTAAAAAAATGAAAGAAGCGTTTCCTGGATTTTTAGTTGTAAATAAAGACTCTAATGAGCCTATCGCATTAAAATTTCGCGAACGTCCAGACCTTTTAATCATCTGTCAACCGAACGAGAACCAAATGCTTCTTCGTGAAGCCTTTAGTCTTCAAATTCCTGTTTTAGCCTTTGTAGACTCAAATACTTGTCTTGATTATATTACATACCCCATTCCAGTAAATACTGAGAATCATGATTGGATGTACTATTGTTTGGACCTGTTATCTCGAATTGCAAATTGTTTCAGTTCGTCAAAGTAATTATAAGAGTATCAAAAATATTTTCATTGTATGAAAACCGCCTTACCTTCTCCCTCAGCACGATTTTCCTCATATTACGAAGAGATCGTATGCTCAGATTTATTACTTAAACTTCCACTTCAAAATATTCACGAGCTTCCAAGGCTTCATAAACTTGTGCTTCATTCAAGTTCTTCCGATATTGTTCAAGATAAAAAGCGAATTCTTCCTATTCTTACCGCTTTTGAGTATTTGACTGGACAAAAAGCAACGACAACATGGTCTAAGAAATCTGTTGCCGCCTTTCGTTTACGTAAAAATATGCTCTTAGGGTGTCGTGTAACACTTCGTAAGAATGTTTTATTTCGATTTTTTGAAAAATATACCTTATGTTATTTACCTCGTCTGTATGATTGGCAAATTGTCTCTGAAAAAGACAAATATCGTCTGATAGAGCCAAATCGTGGACACCGTGATCCTTTTTTATTTTTTGAATTAGAGCCCTTCGTGGACCTTTTTCAAGGATTTCGAGGATTTCAATTAAATTGGCGTATTTTGTCTTCAAAATCTTCTAAGGTATCACAAGAGCACGTTCGTCATCTGCTATTGAGTGCATTTCAAGGTATTTAAAAATCTTGTCCACTTCAAAGTGACACACGTATTTTAGAAAACTCCATTTCTATTGTTATAGTTTTGGACTAAAAAGTCTTAAGTTTATTCGTTATGACGTGGTTGTTTTATTTATTTTCAAGTTTCGCGATTGCATCTGGGATTATGGTTATTCAATCCCGAAATCCGGTGCATTCCGTGTTATTTTTAATTTTAGTCTTTTTTAATGGGGCTGGTCTTTTAATTCTTTTGGGGCTTGATTTCTTTGCTATGGTCTTCCTAGTTGTCTACGTTGGAGCGATCGCTGTTTTATTTTTATTCGTTGTTATGATGTTAAATATCAAATTAGCAGAAATTTCCGAAAGAAAACTTCGCTATCTCCCTATTGGGGGATTTTTGGGTCTTTTATTCCTAGGGGAAATGGTTCTTATTGTCAATAATGATTTAATTCCTTGGATTGGATCATCAGATATGTGGACAACAATTCCACAAACAACGGCCGGACCTTGGATTTCTTGGGCTCGTTTAGTAGAGGCTGTCACGCCATTAGAAAGTGTTGGTGTATTACTCTACACCTATTACTTTTATTTCTTTATTCTTGCAAGTCTTATTCTTTTAGTTGCAATGCTTGGTGCTATTGTGCTTACTCTTCATAAGGGAGTACACATTCGACGCCAAGATGTATTTGAACAGAATACTCGAGAATTTGCAAAAACTGTTACAAAAGTTTCTTAATAAGTTTGTTTTACTCCTTGTATACTCGTATACAAAGTAAGGAACACTTATGAAACATTTTAAATCAAAAAAGTCATTTTTATATGTACTTACTTCTCGTATTTTTACCTCTTTTGGGGAGTTGTGCGGCCGGACTCCTTGGATTCCTTATTGGTTCTCGCGGAGCTGTGCTTGTAACAACCGGAAGTGTTTTTGGGTCTGCCCTCTTAAGTGGAATCGTGTTTTACGAGGTTGCTTTATGTGGAAGTCCGTGTACAGTATCTCCCTCGTCTTGGTTTACATCTGAATTCTTTGATGCTAGTTGGGGGTTTTACTTTGACACATTAACAAGTGTTATGATTGTAGTTATTACATGGGTTTCAACTCTTGTACATCTTTATAGTATTTCATATATGGAACACGATCCTCATCTTCCTCGTTTTATGAGCTATCTTTCTTTGTTTACTTTTTGTATGCTTATGTTAGTAACAGCTGATAACTTTATTCAATTATTCTTTGGGTGGGAAGGTGTTGGACTTGCCTCATACCTATTAATTAATTTCTGGTTTACTCGATTACAGGCTTCCAAGGCTTCGATCAAGGCTATGCTTATGAACCGAGTTGGTGACATTGGTCTTGCTCTTGGGATTATGGGTATTTATTCACAATGTCAAACCGTAAATTTTGCGTGTGCATTTGCTTGCGCACCAAGGTTAGCTGAAACAACATTTACATTTTGTACGATGGAGGTAGACGCATTAACTACAATTTGTATTCTTCTTTTCATTGGATCAATTGGAAAATCTGCACAATTAGGGCTCCATACATGGCTTCCTGATGCCATGGAGGGACCTACACCTGTATCAGCACTTATTCATGCTGCAACAATGGTAACTGCCGGAGTTTTCTTAGTTGCTCGTTGTTCTCCTCTCTTTGAGTATGCACCAAATGCACTTGTTGTTGTTACAGTTATTGGTGCAATGACGTGTTTCTTTGCTGCAACAACTGGACTTGTCCAGAATGATTTAAAACGTGTTATCGCCTACTCTACGTGTAGTCAGCTAGGATATATGATTTTTGCTTGCGGACTTTCTCAATATTCCGTTGGTATATTTCATTTAATGAATCATGCTTTCTTTAAAGCTCTTCTCTTCCTAAGTGCTGGATCCATTATTCATGGTTTATCAGATGAGCAAGATATGCGAAAAATGGGAGGGGTTGTTCGATTATTCCCATTAACTTATAGTATGATGGTTATCGGGTCTCTTGCCTTAGTAGGATTCCCATATTTAACAGGATTTTATTCGAAAGATCGAATTCTTGAGTTAGCCTACGCAACATATACTATGAGTGGAAATTTTGCATATTGGTTCGGAACAATTTGTGTGTTTTTAACCTCACTTTATTCTTTCCGTTTACTTTTCATGACATTTCTTCGGCCAACATCTGCGTCACCTCATGTATTAGAGCATGCTCATGATGCACCGCCAATTATGGCAATCCCTTTAATTCTTTTAGCTTTTGGAAGTATCTTTGTCGGATATACCTTTCATGATATGTTTATCGGTATTGGAAGCAATTTCTGGGGAAACGCAGTATTTGTGTTACCGAAAAACGCTTTATTAGTAGAATCTGAATACATTCCACAAACGCAAAAACTTTTACCTCTCTTCTTTACTATTGCTGGAGCCCTTGTTGCTTATGCTATGTCATTCCAATGGACTAATTTAATATATAAAGTAAAATTAACTTCTTTAGGTCGTGGATTTTATAGAATGTCAAGTCGTCGATGGTTTGTTGATCAGGTATATAACCAATTCTTTGCCCAAAAAGCTTTAGATTTTGGGTATACTATCTCTTGGAAAAGTTTAGATAAAGGATGGTTTGAGATTTTAGGACCCTATGGGATTATTGAAACATTCCCGAAATGGAGTCGTCGTCTTGGAGCATTACAAAGTGGGCTTATTCCTCACTATGCTGTGTTAATGGTTTTAGGTGTAACGTTAGCTATTAGTTTCGTTGCTCTTTGGGATATTCTTGAAGGATTTGTAGACCCGAGATTATATTTCTTATTCTTCCTAGCATTCTTGTTTACAAGTAGTGAATCAGTAACGAATGCACATGCGATTGATTCTATTGAATAATCTGTTTTGGGTAGGTACTATGTAATTACTTACCTAAAACAGATTATTCATACATTTTATAAAAAATATAGTTTAACTATGGCAATTGAAAAAGCAGTACAACGTCAAACTTTAAAAAACTTTACATTAAACTTCGGTCCTCAGCATCCAGCTGCTCATGGTGTTCTTCGTCTTGTTCTAGAAATGAACGGAGAAGTTGTCCAACGAGCAGATCCTCATGTTGGATTGCTTCATAGAGGAACTGAAAAACTTATTGAATATAAAACATATATTCAAGCCTTACCGTATTTTGACCGTTTAGACTACGTCTCAACAATGGCTCAAGAACACGGATATTCTTTAGCAGTGGAGAAACTTCTTCGTTGTGAAATTCCAAAGCGAGCGCAGTATATCCGTGTGTTATTCTGTGAAATTACACGTCTATTAAATCATTTATTAGCTTTAACATGTCATGCAATGGACGTTGGAGCTCTAACACCATTTCTTTGGGGTTTCGAAGAACGCGAAAAACTTATGGAATTTTATGAGCGTGTATCTGGAGCTCGTCTTCATGCCGCTTATATTCGACCAGGAGGAGTCGCTCAAGATCTACCCATTGGGTTGAGTGAAGATATTTACCGCTTTGCTCGTCAATTTGCATCTCGAATTGATGAAATGGAAGAAATGTTAACTGGAAATCGAATTTGGAAACAGCGATTGGTTGATATTGGAGTAGTAACAGCAGATGAAGCTCTTGACTGGGGTTTCACAGGTGTTATGCTACGCGGTTCTGGGGTTGCTTGGGACTTAAGAAAAAATCAACCGTATGATGTTTACGAACAAATGGATTTCCAAGTACCTGTAGGATCACGCGGAGACTGTTATGATCGATATTTAATTCGTGTAGAAGAAATGCGCCAAAGTCTTCGAATTATTCTTCAATGTTTACAAGAAATGCCGCAAGGAGAGGTTAAAACGGATGATCGTAAAATCACACCTCCTTCACGAACACATATGAAAACCTCTATGGAATCTTTAATTCATCACTTTAAATTATATACTGAAGGATTTACAGTACCAGCCGGGGAAACATATACTGCAGTTGAAGCACCGAAGGGTGAGTTTGGTGTTTACCTTGTAAGTGATGGGACAAATAAACCATACCGTTGTAAAATTCGTGCACCAGGGTTTGCACATCTTCAAGGAATAGACTTTATGGCTAAAAATCATATGCTTGCTGATGTTGTAACAATTATTGGAACACAAGATATCGTCTTTGGGGAAGTTGATCGATAATATTCTTAGTTCATAACAAATACATTGTTTTTATTTAAAGAAGGTTAAAAAAAAGGTCTGATTATTAAAAATGCTGATAGCATTTTTAATAATCAGACCTTGAAAACAAATGAATTATAAATATTTACTTGCTACTGGTTTTTAAAAAATAAGGCTTCGTAAACGAAGAAACAAAGAATTATAAACTCACTATATAACCAAAGAGCGAGAGTCATTCCAGTTTGTAGAACAACGTCAGGCGGTGAAAGGCTCGCGGCTAAACAAACACATAATAAAAACAGGGCTTTTCTATATTTCGTTATATTTTTTGGTTTTAGTTTTCCCCATAACAGCCCAATAAATAAAATTGTAGGACATTGCGCTAAAAGACTCACGATGAGTAAACATGACCAAGTCCAAGAGACATAGGAAGCAAGTGTTGCTTGGTATTCAAGTACAAAAGAACCTTGATAAACTTGATACTGTAGTAGAAATTCTGCTAAAAGAGGAGTTCCTATTGAAAAAGTCCAATAGATGCTTACGCTGAATAAGAAAAAGAAAAGTATACTTGTACGGGTGACTCTTGTTCTCTCAGAAGCTGTAAAACTTGGGATAAAAAAACTCCAAAGTTGATACCAAAAAACAGGTAATACGGTGCATAAGGAAACTAAAGCGCAGACCTTTAAGGTAGTATACAAGGCTTCAGGGATATTAAAGAATACAAAATGTGTTTGAAAGTTTTGGCAGGGTTTTGTGATCCAAAATAAAAGATCTGGCGCTACAAGGTAACAACTTGTAAATGTAATAACTACACTTAAAAGCATATAACAAAACCGCCATTTTATCTCCCTTATAAAAAAGTTAATGGGTGCTTTTTCAGGCATTTTCATAAGAATCTTGTTAATAGTGCTCACTTGGTGGAATTGGTAGACACGATAGATTCAAAATCTATTGATCTATAGTCTAGACATATCGGTTCGAATCCGATAGTGAGTATAGTTAAAAGGTTAGAGGCGGACTTGAACCGCCATTATAAGATTTGCAATCTCATACATTACCATTATGTTATCTAACCATCGAGTATAGGTCAATGGGCGTCCATGAAATAAAAGGGGAAGAGTTCGTTTGGTAGAATATTGGTCTCCAAAACCACAGGTTAAGGGTTCGAATCCCTTTTCCCCTGGGTATATTATTGGCTCTTGGTATCCACTTTGTTACCCTATGAAGTCCCTTTCGTCTAGTGGTCAGGACCTCGCTTTTTCAAGGCGGAAACACGGGTTCAATTCCCGTAAGGGATATTTTTTCTCCTATAAGGAATAAAAAACTTTTTGTTCTCTTCTACAGAACAAAAACGAACTAAATATTTTCATGATGTCAGAAAATTTTGCTAAATCAATCATAAAAACTGTTCCACAGTGGGTAAAATCATGTGAAGTTATCAATGGAGAATTGATGATTACAGTGTATTCGGACACACTCGTACCCTTATGTACCTTTTTAAAAAACCATATGGGGACTCGTTGCTCGCAACTTATTGATATTACTGCAGTTGATTATCCTGATCGCGAAAACCGTTTTACTGTTGTTTATAATGTGTTAAGTGTTGATTTAAATGCACGAATCCGCGTAAAAACAGAGGTTGACGGGTTAACAAGTATTGAATCAGTGACAGCACTTTATCCATGTGCTGCATGGTGGGAACGTGAGGTGTGGGATATGTTTGGAATTTTCTTTACAAATCATCCTGATTTACGCCGTATTCTTACTGATTACGGATTCCAAGGTCACCCACTTCGTAAGGATTTTCCAGTCACAGGCTACACGGAAGTACGTTACGATGAGACAGAAAAACGAGTCATTTATGAACCGTTAGAATTATCTCAAGAGTTTCGTTCTTTTGATTTTGCGAGTCCGTGGGAATCCTTGGATAAAAGCACAAAATTAAGCTGAACTTTTTTCTGCTGTCCAACTTTTTCCAAGGTCGGGAAAGTGGCTGAGTGGTTAAAGGCGGCAGACTGTAAATCTGTTGAAGATTTTCTACGTAGGTTCGAATCCTACCTTTCCCAAACTTTTTAATGAAGCGTTCATACAGAATTCCTCATTTTTACTATTTTTTAAATAAACAAAATATTTCGTTTATGCCTCAATTAGACAAGGTGACATTTTTTTCACAATTCTTTTGGCTTTGTTTTTTCTACGTTGGTTTTTATGGGGTTGTTGTAAAATTTATTCTTCCAAAATTTGGACGTATTTTCAAATTACGTGAGAAAAAATTAAGTGGTTCATCGCAAGGTGTGACAACACTACACCAGGAGAAATCGACAGTAGGGACAAGTGTTGCATTAGTTCTTGATACAGGAGTTACTGCATCAAAACAACTAGTACAATCAACTGTAACAACAACAGGTCAATGGGTTGATAACGTATTACAGGAAACAAATGCAAAACAATGGAAAGATGCAAATACTTCTTACTTAAAAGCTGTTGGAGAGCAATCTTTATCACGCCAATTAGGAGTTTCTTTAACTTTTCCACAAACACATTCAACAGTACGCTCATCTGTGCTTCTGAGTCAATTAGCACAATTTGCTCAAGCAAAAGCTTCTCAGAAATCAAAAGCTCGTTGAAAGTTTTAAATACTTTATGTATTTTTTGTCCTGTCTCTTTTTAACGAAAGTTGCTAGGTTACAAATTATATGTCGTTCAATATATAAGCAATACACTTATATATTATTATTCTTATGCTTCTTAATAAGAATATAAACAAAAAAATGATATTTTTATGATGACGAATGAAAAACTTCGCCCGTATATTTTAGCTCTTTTAGCTTTCTGTGTATTAAGCTCAAAGCACATTATTATTTATAATGAAGAGATCTTAGTCGCTTTAACGTTTTTTGCTTTTATTTACTTTGTTTATTCATATTTTGGACAAACAATTCAAGAATCTTTAGATGAAAGAAGTCAATCAATTCAACACGAATTAGAGTCTTTTTTTATGTTAAAAAAAGTTGCACTTGAAGAAGTTATTGAAGAACATAAAAAAGTAAAAGCTTTGCCTCAAGCACTTCAATCTTTAGCTAAATTTACAGCATCTCAAGTACAACGTGCTTGTGCTACTGGGAATAAAACACTACAAACTGTTATTGCTCAGGATATGAGTCGTAAAGTAGCAACGCTTGCACAAACAGCTGGGCCCTTACAAGGTCAATGGCAGGCACAAATGGCACAGTCACAAATGGCTCGTGTACTCTTAAAGCTTCAAAAGTCTAAACAAGGAGCGTCGTGGAATCGTACACTTCTTCGTCAAGCCTTACGAGGTCTACAGAGTTCATGAGGATGTTTTTCGAAATCTCAAGTGCTCCTAAGAAACATTTGAGATTTCGAAACAAGGTGATTGATTACCAAGTTTTGCTCGCTTGGTGAAATTGGTAAACACGACAGACTTAAAATCTGTTCCCTTTGGGAGTATCGGTTCAAGTCCGATAGTGAGCATTCTTAGCTCAGTTGGAATAGAGCAACAACCTTCTAAGTTGCAGGTCGCAGGTTCGAGTCCTGCAGGATGCATTTTATGTAAGTAATTGAGTGCATTAACACCTTAAAGGTGTGTGGACGCCTGTTGAAGACTCTTTTCTTTAAAAATACTTTTTTATGAATTTTGATATTTCATGGCCCTTTTTTCAAACAACTGACCTCCTTTTTCAGGCAGTTTTTTTTGAAAATGATTTAAAAGTTATTATACCAGAACTTTTTCTTGTTTTGTGTACTCTTGGACTTATCGTCTATGGTGTTGTCATGGCAACGTCAAAATACTATAACTACCCGATTTTAGTTTCTCAGTTGAGTTGGCTTGCGCAAGTAGCACTTGGGTGGACTATTGTTCTTCTCATTGCGAATCCATGGTCACATTGTGCTGTCTTATCAAATAGTTTTATTGTTGACTACGGAACTACATTCTTTAAAATTTTAATACTTGCAGGAACTATGGTCACTTTATGGCTTTCTCAAGATTTTCTTTGTCGACAGTCAATGAATTCCTTTGAATTCCCGTTATTTTTTCTTTTATCTGCAACAGGAATGATTTGTTTTATTTCTGCAGGAGATTTACTGTCTTTGTATTTAACATTAGAATTTCAAAGTTTATGCTTTTATGTTTTAGCGGCATTCAGACGTGATTCTGAATTTTCTACTGAAGCTGGATTAAAATACTTTTTATTAGGAGCATTTTCTTCAGGTCTTCTCTTATTTGGATGTTCTTTAATTTACGGATTCACGGGAACCTTAGAATTCGACGCATTATCGCAAATCCTTCGTTGTGGGGAAAATTTTGAAGGAGGGATTTCAAGTGTTACTGAGTGGCGTGGGTGTGAATTAGGAATGATTTTCTTAATGATCGGAATTCTATTCAAGGTAACAGCTGTTCCATTTCATATGTGGTCACCAGATGTTTATGAAGGTGCACCGTTACCCGTTACAGCTTTCTTTTCAATTGTTCCAAAATCAAGTTTCTTCTTTATACTAATTCGTGTGCTTTACCAAAGTTTTTACGATTTTCTTCCAGATTGGCAAGCACTATTATTCTTTTGTAGCGCAGCTTCGATGATTTTATCTTGTTTTGCTGGTCTTACACAATCAAGAATTAAACGACTATTGGCTTACAGTTCAATTGGACATACAGGATATATCCTTCTTGGAGTATGTTGTGGAACGCTTGAAGCAGTTCAATCGGTGGTTATCTATCTTGTTGTTTATGTTATTACAACTGCTCTTCTTTTTGGTATTTTACTCATTCCAGTACATCGTGCTGGGTTTAATGAGGTTGAACGCTTCAAATATACAACTGATTTTGCACGTCTAGGAAAAACACATCCAGTACTTGCTTTAACTATTTCGGCCGCTTTATTTTCTATTGCAGGAGTACCTCCGCTTGCTGGATTTTACGCAAAGGCTGCTGTATTTTGGACAGCAATGAATGTATCTCAGTATGCTTTAGCCATTATTGGGGTATTAACTAGCGCAGTGAGCTGTTTTTATTATATTCGTATTGTAAAGATTATGTATTTTGAAACTCCAAAAACATGGGTAACTCTAACACGACCTTCATTAGCAGCTTCTTATTGTATTGCAGCATGTTTCTTCTTTTTAGTACTTCTTATGCTTTACCCGGCTCCATTATATATAATGAGTCATAAGGTTGCTTGTGCTCTTGCTATGTAAGGAGCATAGACAGCCTTAGGTATAATTCCCTTATAGAGAATTTTCAACGCTGATGGGCAGGTAACTCAGTTGGTAAGAGTATACGCCTGATAAGCGTAAAGTCGGGGGTTCAAGTCCCTTCTTGCCCATTGTATTAGCCACCGTATACTTACTGTTTTCTTAAAAACAAAATAACAAATATAATTTAATCCATGGATTTAGTAAAATTTTTGACTGTCTCTTTTATTCTTTTTCTTATTGGTATCTGGGGAATCTTTTTTAACAGAAAGAATATTCTTGTGATGCTTATGTCAATTGAGCTTATGCTTTTAGCAGTGAACTTGAATTTCCTTTTCTTTTCAGTTGCTTTAGACGACGTTCTTGGGCAAGTTTTTGCTCTTTTTAGTTTAACAGTTGCTGCTGCAGAATCTGCGATTGGTCTTGCTCTTTTGGTAGTCTACTATCGTGTACGAGGAACTGTTGCTGTTGAATTTATTAATTTAATTAAAGGATAATAGTAAGCCTTATACATACTACTATGCGAGTATATGAAAAAAGATACTCTCGCGTAAAATGACCCGTTGAGTTGACTCAACAAAATATAAAATCACGTAGATTTATAGTAGGGACTATAAATGTTGTGCACAACATTCCAATTATATGTCAATGTTGTGCACAACATTCCATTTTTCAAAAAAAAACGTGTTATGCACTTCTTTTTTTGACCGTTTTTAACGTATTTTTTAATGTCTCAATAGGTAGGGTATATAGGGTGTATTATTCATGGCGAGTATATACTATGTATATACTCGCCCATTGTTTTATCTACAACGATTATAAAACTATAAATAACAGGCTTAGAGACTTTAAAACAAGCCTAGACAAACCTTTTTTTTATAATATATATATATATTATAAAAAAAAGTTAGAGAGATCTGTCTTTATCGAAACTTTGAGTATTATTTATACAGATAGGGTATATGTATTATAAAAGAACATATTTGCTTGTATAAGGAGAATATTCTCCTACAGAATATATATATATATATATAAAGAAAGTATATATAGACTATATCTGTGTATATTCTATATAACTGTTGGTGTGTATACCAACAAATAGAGACCTAATGGACAAGAGTTTGATCCTGGCTCCGAATGAACGCTAGCAAGAAGCCTAACACATGCAAGTTGAACGGAATATCTATTCCGTAGCGAACGGGTGAGTAACGCGTGAGAATCTACCTCTAAGTTGGGAATAAGATATTTTATTAAATACCCAATAGATTGAAAGCCGTTGTGCGCTTAGGGATGAGCTCGCGTAGGATTAGGTTGTTGGTGGGGTAAAGGCCTACCAAGCCGAAGATCCTTAGCTGATTTGAGAGGATGATCAGCCACACTGGGACTGAGACACGGCCCAGACACTTTCGAGTGGCAGCAGTGAGGAGTATTGGACAATGGGCGCAAGCCTGATCCAGCTATCTTGCATGAGGGAAGAAGGCCTACTGTGTCGTAAACCTCTGCCTTAAACTGAGAATGATGATGAAGGTTTAAGTAAAAGTCCCGGCTAACTCCGTGCCAGCAGCCGCGGTAATACGGAGGGGGCGAGCGTTATTCAAAATGACTGGGCGTAAAGAGCATGTAGGCGGACTAGACCTCTTATTTCCGAGATGCAACGGTCCTCCTTGTGAGGACGCAGTCCTTCTCTGTCTGGATACTTCATCATTGTATGGAGGATTGATAAAGTCCTACTGGAAAGTAGGTGATTCAAAATAAGCGCTAGTCTTGAGTAAGTGAGAGGATAGTGGAATTCCTGAAGGAGAGGTGAAATTCATAGATATCAGGAGGAAGGCCGAAAGCGAAGGCAACTATCTGGCACTTTATGTATTTGTAATAAATACAGTAACTGACGTTGAGATGCGAAGGCGTGGGGATCAAAGAGGATTAGAGACCCTACTAGTCCACGCAGTCAACGATGAAGATTCACTTTTAGAGCATTCTTTATATTCATGAATGTTTTAGAGGTCTAGCTAACGCGTTAAATCTTCCGCCTGAGGAGTACGACCGCAAGGTTAAAACTCAAAGGAATAGACGGGGGCTCATACAAGTGGTGGAACATGTGGTTTAATTCGAAACAACGCGCAAAACCTTACCAGTCCTTGACATAACTTGTGAACCTTTACTTTATCGTTTATGGAAAGCCAGTTACAGGCGTTGCATGGCTGTCGTCAGCTCGTGTCGTGAGATGTTTGGTTCGTTCCTTTAACGAGCGTAACCCTCATGAAAAGTTATTCAGAATCCAAGTACGGATTCTCTCCTCTTTTCAAACTGCCAGTGATAAACTGGAGGAAGGTGAGGATGACGTCAAGTCTTCATGACCCTTATGGACTGGGCTACACACGTGTTACAATGGTAAATACAATGGGATGCAATGATGCGAGTCGGAGCGAAACCTCAAAATTTATCTTAGTTCGGATTGCTCTCTGCAACTCGAGAGCATGAAGGTGGAATCACTAGTAATCGTGGATCAGCACGCCACGGTGAATTTGTACCTGGGCCTTGTACTCCCCGCCCGTCACGCTCTGGAAGTTCAAGAGGTCAGAAAACTATTCAACTCCTACATTCCAAGATCCTTGTTCCTTTCGACGAAAATTTAAGGGTTTTGCACTGTATTGGAAGAAGGTCCAAGATCATTTGAATGACTGGAGCGAAGTCGTAACAAGGTAGCCGTAGGGGAACCTGCGGCTGGATTGACTCATTTTAGCGGAGAAGAGGAATGGTGTCCTCGTCAGGCTCATAATCTGAAGGTTGTAGGTTCAAATCCTACCTCCGCTCTCTGTAGACACAACACGAAAAAATAGACCGCCTGTTTAGCTCAGTTGGTCAGAGCTTCCGCTTCATACGCGGATTGTCACTCGTTCAAATCGAGTAGCAGGTAATCTTCTCTTCGGGGGTGGCAGGTTGGGGTGTCGCCAAGTGGTAAGGCATCGGAATTTGGATCCGACATTCAAAGGTTCGAGTCCTTTCACCCCAGGTCTTCTATCGATAGTTTAAGGATCGACAGAAAAAAACGTCTAGATAGCTCAGGTGGTTAGAGCAAAGGACTGAAAATCCTTGTGTCGGAGGTTCAAGTCCCCCTCTAGACATGTTTAAGGGATCACTGTTTTTCCTCAATAAAGGGGTGTGTAGCTCAGCTGGTAGAGCATCTGGCTTTTAACTTGATGGTCGTAGGTTCAAGTCCTGCCATACCCAGGAATCGAAGACATAGATAGACCAGATATGGAGGGATGGCTGAGTGGCTGAAGGCATTGGTTTGCTAAATCAACGTACAATTTTCATTGTACCATGGGTTCAAATCCCATTTCCTCCGTATGTTTGAGAACTGGGGGTGTAGTTCAGTTGGTAGAACGTATGCTTTGCACGCATAAGGTCATCGGTTCAACTCCGGTCATCTCCAAATAGCATTTTTATATTATGATTTCTCCTTTAAAAAAATCAAAAATTACAGTACCATCGACACGTACAGGAACCCTGTATATTCAAAGTACAAATAACAACACTATTATTACTTTAGTGGATGCTCAAGGTAGGGTAAAAGCATGGGCATCAGGCGGAACAGTCGGTTTAAGAAATAGTCGAAAATCTACGGTTCATGCTGCTGAACTTGCAGCTCAACAAATTGCATCGAAGGCACAAGCTTTTGGAATCTCTACCGTTTCAGTCCACATGAAGGGCCTTGGGTTTGGGAAACAAAAGGCAGTGAAAGTCCTTCAAAATACAAGACTAACTATTTTGGAGTTATATGAAAAAACATCATACGCTCATAACGGGTGTCGAGCTCCAAGAAAACGAAGAGTATAATACTACTCGCGATCAACACGAAAAAATATAACCTTCAATGGTTCAATTTTTAAATCGATGGGTTTTTTCAACAAACCATAAGGATATCGGAACATTATATCTTTTATTTAGTGCGTTTTCAGGAGTCCTTGGAACATGCTTTTCATTAATTATTCGTATGGAATTAGCACACCCAGGAAACCAAATTTTAAATGGAAACCACCAACTCTATAATGTAATCATTACTGCGCATGCATTTTTAATGATTTTCTTCATGGTTATGCCAGCTTTAATTGGAGGATTTGGAAACTGGTTTGTACCAATTATGATTGGAGCACCAGATATGGCTTTTCCTCGTTTAAACAATATTAGTTTCTGGTTATTACCACCATCATTATTCTTATTATTAAGTTCTGCCTTAGTTGAAGTTGGGGCTGGAACAGGATGGACAGTCTACCCGCCACTATCAAGTATTGCTAGTCATTCAGGAGGGTCTGTAGATCTTGCTATTTTCAGTCTTCACCTTTCAGGAGCAAGTAGTATCTTAGGAGCTATTAACTTCATTACAACAGTATTTAATATGAGAGCACCGGGAATGACAATGCACAGACTTCCACTTTTTGTATGGTCAGTGTTTATTACAGCATTCCTACTTCTTTTATCTTTACCAGTCCTTGCAGGTGGAATCACTATGCTTTTAACTGACCGTAATTTTAACACAACTTTCTTCGATCCTGCTGGAGGAGGAGATCCCATCCTATTCCAACATTTATTCTGGTTCTTTGGGCATCCTGAAGTGTATATCTTAATTCTTCCAGCTTTTGGAATTGTAAGTCATGTCATTTCAACATTCTCTAAAAAACCTGTATTTGGATACCTTGGAATGGTGTACGCTATGGTAAGTATTGGAGTGTTAGGATTTATTGTTTGGGCTCATCATATGTATACCGTAGGATTAGATATTGATACTCGAGCTTACTTCACAGCTGCAACAATGATTATTGCAGTTCCAACAGGAATCAAGATTTTCAGTTGGATTGCAACATTATGGGGAGGAAGTATTGAGTTTAGAACACCAATGTTATTTGCATGTGGGTTCTTATTCTTATTTACTATTGGAGGAGTTACTGGAGTATTGCTTGCAAACTCTGGATTAGATATTGCGCTTCATGATACTTATTATGTTGTTGCCCATTTCCATTACGTCCTTTCAATGGGGGCTGTATTTGGTATGTTTGCTGGATTCTATTACTGGATTGGTAAAATTACTGGATTACAATACCCTGAAACCTTAGGGCAAATTCACTTCTGGATTACTTTCTTAGGAGTTAACATTACATTCTTCCCAATGCACTTCTTAGGACTTGCAGGAATGCCTCGTCGTATTCCAGATTATCCTGATGCTTTTGCTGGATGGAATGCTGTTGCTAGTTATGGAAGTTACTTATCAGTACTTGGTGCAGTCTTCTTCTTCTATGTAGTATATAAAACACTTACAGGGAACGAACAATGCCCTACAAATCCGTGGGAAACAACACCTGGAATCGCGCCAACACTTGAGTGGATGGTTCCATCGCCGCCTTCTTTCCATACTTTTGAAGAAATTCCAAGTATTAAAGATACGCAAGCCCCAGGACGAGTAGAAGCTCACTAATTTGAGCATTCGTTGTCTTTTCCAAGGGTTCTTTCTGTTGTATGTTGAATGTATACTAGAGAAAATCCTTGGAGAGGTTCCTTAGAGAACCTCTTTTTTGTCCTGTAATAGAGAGAGTCAGTGGAGGCTTATAGTTCAAGTGGTTAGAACGTGCTGCTCATAACGGCTAAGTTGAAGGTTCGAATCCTTCTAGGCCTATGTAGACACTTATATAAAGTATATAATGAAAAAAATCTTGTGATTCTTAAGGTCAAAGAGGAACCACCCGATCCCATTCCGAACTCGATCTGTGAAATTCTTTGGTGCCATATGTACTGCTGATTGTGGGAGACATGGCAAGAGTCATGAGATTTTTTTGGTTATATACTATCTATATGTTTATGTAAGGATGAATGTCTGAGTGGTTGAAGGTCCCGGTCTTGAAAACCGGCATACCTGGGAAGGTATCGGAGGTTCGAATCCTCCTTCATCCGATTCTTTAAAAAATCATATGCAGATTTTTTTTGGGAGTTTAACTCAATTGGTAGAGTGTCTCGCTTACAACGAGGTGGTTAGTGGTTCGAGTCCTCTAACTCCCAGAAGATTCGTGTGCATAAACTCATATTCCAAAGGCGGGTATGGTGAAATTGGTAGACACACTAGATTTAGGCTCTAGGGGGTAACTCCATGCGGGTTCAAGTCCTGCTACCCGTACTTTTAAAATGGCGGATATAACTTAAATGGTTAAAGTGTCAGACTGTGACTCTGAAAATATGGGTTCAATCCCCGTTATTCGCCGTTTATGCATATTTCGGCAAAAAAGCTTTTTATAAAAGCAAAAAATTAGAAAGTATGCGGATATAGATTAAAGGTAAATTCTCTGCCTTCCAAGCAGATCATATGGGTTCGATTCCCATTATCCGCTTTTCTTCTACATAACAAAAAAAGCATATAATATAATGACAGGGTGTAGCGCAGCCCGGTAGCGTACCTGTTTTGGGAACAGGATGTCGTTGGTTCAAATCCAGTCACCCTGATTCTTAATAAACATCAAATGAAATGGAAAAAATGTATATTTTATCTATTAAACTTAAAAGTTTCGATACACAACGGCTGAAAAAAAGTGAAAATCAACTACAAAAATTATATCAAAGTATTTCACCAAAAAAAACAGCACACGATATTGGGGTTATCCCCTTACCTGAACAGCGTTCACATGTCACTGTTTTAAGATCCCCACATATCGATAAAAAATCACGAGAACAGTTTGTATTTAAAAAAATTCAAAGATTAGTACAATACAGATTTAAAAACCGAAAGGTATTACATTTCTTTCTTTCTGGTTTACAATGCCTAGAATGTACTGGTGTTGAAATAATCATTCAACTTCGCTCATGGAATGATTATATCAAAACAATGTAAATAAAAAAAAGTAATTTATAACTATGGTGGTTCTATTAAATACATCATTAAAGGATTCACAGCGTATACATATTGCTTTGTGCCAAATGTATGGTATTGGACCTTCAAAAGCAAATGAAATTTGCGCCCATATGGGCTTCAGTGATGATTGCCGAGTAAAAGATTTAAACTCAAAACAGCAAGACGAATTGAGTCAATTATTACGTCATATGTATAGTGTGGAGAACGAAAAGCTCTTAACTGTAAAAAAGCAAGCGCACCGTCTTGTGAGTATTTCTTCATGGCGTGGTCTTCGTCTGGCACAGGGTCTCCCGTGTAGAGGACAACGTACGCATGGGAATGCACGAACAGCTCGAAAACTTAATGCCTATCGTGTTAAAAATAAATAAAAAATTGTTACTATGTTGAGCCCAAAACGTACAAAATTTAGAAAATTTCATAAGGTAAAAAAATCTGGAATTGTCGGTAATTTAAAGGGACTTGAGTTTGGTTCCTACGGTATTCAAGCGCTTGAATCAGGCCGTCTCGATGCTCGTACAATTGAAGCTGTACGAAGAGTCATGACGCGTCAATTTAAAAGAAGTGGTCAAATATGGATTCGAGTATTTCCAGATCTTGGAATTACAGCGAAACCAGCTGAAGTCCGTATGGGTAAAGGAAAGGGACCTCATTCACATTGGACATGTCCAATTCAACCGGGGCAAATTCTTTACGAAATGGATGGTGTAAGTCAAGTACTTGCACAACAGGCAGCACGTATTGCTCATCATAAACTTCCAATACGAACTCGTTTTGTATTGAACTCGTAAAACAACAAAAAAATTATTATGAGATCTCGCCAATTTAAACGACTTGGTCCTTCTTTAATGAATCAGTTCGTAGCAGAAAATATTTTACCAGAAACTGGTCTGTCTATGAAAAAGAAAGGAGCACCCCTCAAAAAAAGTTTAAGTAAGCTTCGTGTATTAAAAAGAAAAAATATTCTTGCAACACGATTAAACAAACTATTTCCTGCAACAGATTTTAGTATAAAATCCAATACAAGCCAACCCCAAACGATCAACCTCTACTCAGTCGATCAATTGAATATTGAATTAAAACGAAACCTGCCGCGTAAAACTTCTGATTTTGGGTATCAACTTCAACAACGTAAAAAACTGCGATGGTTTTATGGTGAATTATCTACAAAGAAACTTCGCCAAATGCTGCAAGATATTCAAAAACGTACCCCTTTAGTACTTCCGCAATTTTTTCAAGAAATGGAACAACGTTTAGATATTACCCTTTATCGCAGTGGATTCTTTTCTAGTTTACAAGCAGCAAGACAGTGGATTCTGCACCAACGAGTCCTTATTAATGGGCGAATTGCTGTAAGACCAAGCTATAAGCTTACACCAGGAGATTTTATTACAATTGACACGAAATGGCATAATCTATTAAAAAATCAAATTTTTGAAAGAATTGTACGCTTTTTTAATAGATTTTCAACACTTTCCGGTTCGATAAAATATCCAAACCTTCGTACATTAACGTTGACAAAAGCATTACAAGAATATACTTTTGAGTATTTATATAAAAATAACGGGAGGTTCGTATGTAAATCAATTGATGATTTATTTGAGCCTACAACGCACGGCTATACCTCGAGACAATATAAGAAAGCTATGAATTCTTCGAAACTTTTTTTAGCGCTCAGTTCGATGAAGCCCATAAATATTGAAATATCTTACAAGACTTTTTCAATTGTGTATTTATACAAACCGCAAAAAATGTCATTCCCTACAGTATTTGATATACAAGCAATACAAAGATCATATTAAAAACAACTTTGAGAGCAAAATTGGATAGTGCATAGGAATCTAACACCCGTGAAGTGCTAGTAACTTTATGGTTAGATTATGCCTATTTAACTCAATTGGTAGAGTATCGGTTTTGTAAACCGAATGGTATCGGTTCAAGTCCGATAATAGGCTTTTCGTCTACTCAAGAGTTCTCCGTAACTAGTAAATTAAAATATTATGACAAGATCCCTAAAAAAAGGTATATTTTCTGAAGTTCTTCTGAAAGAAATAAACGAGGTTTTACTTACTGTGTGGTCACGTCGTTCAATGATTCTACCGTCTCATGTACATAAGGAAGTACAAGTGCATACGGGAAAATCATTTCACAAGATTAAAATAACACAAGAAATGATTGGGCACCGATTTGGTGAATTTGCGAGAACAAGAAAACAAGCAAAACATAAAGGCCCAAAACAGAAAAATATGAGAGGTAAAAAATGACTTCATTAAAAAAACTATTAGCTAAACAGCAAATTGAAAGTATACTTTCAACATATCCAGTTGTAGTTTGGTATCAAACCACACAAAAATCTACAAAGGAATGGAATAAGGTTAAAGAGAAAGTACATAAAATTCAAAATACTTTAAACGTTCCAAACGAGTCGAACAAGGTATTACAGCAGTATCAAATTATTCAAACAAAGGCAGCATTACTTAGAGTAGTATTGCAGGAAAAGGATAATAACCCTTTATGGTTAAGCCCTTGTCAAGGACAATTAATTGTATGTGGTTGCTCAACTGTTGAGGCATTCCAAGAACTTTTAAAAGTTTTTGATCAAGAGAAAGAAGGTTTTATCCTTGGAGGTCTTTATGATATAACACTTCGTACACAAAGTGAGATGGTAAAACTACAACATTTAGGACCAGCGACCTATGTTGCATTGATCCAAAATCTTCAAAATATACTTGCTCGATTCTTCTTCTTAAGACGTTTTTGTGATTTTTCATATTTAGGTTCTCCAAATAAGTCTTTACAGCGTACAATTTTATTCTATAAAGACAGTAAAAAGCAATAAAAAGGACTGTTAATAGGGTAAAAAAGAATGCGTGCTCGTAGCTCAATTGGATAGAGTGTCAGATTACGGCTCTGGAAGTTGAAAGTTCGACTCTTTCCGAGCATGATACTGTAAGGTTTACTTTGAACAGTATAAAATATAGCGATAGGGTAGAATATATCGCAAATAAAGACTTACTCATAAAGAGCCAAAAACGGCTTTGGGGGGATGCCTAGGTAGAACGAGACAGGACGTTTCACACAACGAAATGGTATGGGGAGGAGTGTATTCCCTGAGATCCGTACCTTTCCTAAGGGGAAACCCATAATAAATAGAGAGTACAACCAAGGGAACTGAACCATCTAAGTACCTTGAGGAAAAGAAATCAACCGAGACTCCGTAAGTAGTGGTGAGCGAAAGCGGACCAGGCCTCCAAATTCAGGAATACTAAAAGAGTATAAAGATTGAAAGAGTGTGGAATCCTCTGCGTAAAAAGGTGAAAGCCCTGTAAATTTATTTATCTCATTAGAAGAATTTGGGTCGAGTACATCGAAAATCAATTTTGATGGAAGATAGGGGGACCACCCTCTAAGCCTAAGTACTCCGTTCTAACCGAGAGTGGACTAGTACCGTGAGGGAAAGGAGAAAAGAACCCTAAAAAGGGAGTGAAAAGACACTGAAACCCAAAGCCGACAAACAGTTGAAGCTTTCTTCATACAAACGTATAAGAGAGTAACAGCGTACCTTTTGCATAATGGGTCAGCGAGTCAAGTTTTGTGGCGTAGCTTAAGCCGTAAAGGTGGAGGCGTAGGAAAACCGTATACCTTGGAAACAAGGGAGTCCCAAGACTTGAACCCGAAACCGGGTGATCTCGTCATGAGCAGGTTGAAGGATGGGTGAAACCTTCTGGAGGACCGAACCCACGTCTGTGGCAATAGGCGGGGATGACTTGTGACGAGGGGTGAAAAGCCAAACGAACCCGGAGATAGCTGGTTTTCTGCGAAATCTATTGAGGTAGAGCGTTTATAGAAAAGATCTTTGGGGGTAGAGCACTCTCTGGGTGCGGGTTGCCCAAAGCGATACCAAACTCAAGGAAACTCCGAATACCAAAGAGAATTATTTATTTATAAATAAAACCTATAAGCAGACAGACTTTGGGCGCAAAGGTCCAAAGTCGAGAGGGAAAAAGCCCAGACCACACGCTAAGGTCCCTAAACATATACTGAGTGGGAAAAGATGATATAAAGAGTATATTTTAAAATACTTTTGAGAGCGAAGACAACCAGGAGGTGGGCTTGGAAGCAGCCATCCTTTGAAGAAAGCGTAAGAGCTCACTGGTCGAGCTTACTATCACTGAAAATGTATCGGGTCTCAAGTATATTACCGAAGCGGTGGGAATAAAGAATGAATCTCATTCTTTATTCGGTAGCAGAACGTTCTGTAATCGAAGAAGATATTTTGTCAGAAATATTGGAGAAATCAGAAGTGAGAATGCTGACATGAGTAACGAAAATCATGTGAAAATCATGATCGCCGAAAAGTGAAGGGTTTCTACAGAAGTTCATCGATGTAGAGTTAATCGGTCCCTAAGAAACAAGCGAAGGCTGTATTTAATGGGAAACGATTGTATATAGTATCTATGTGCAATCTATGTTCATACGTGACGACAAATAAAAGATTTATGTAAGTTATTGGATTCTTATGTAAGGAGTTATTTGTCCAGGAAAAAAGGTATGAAACAAACACCGTACCCTAAACCGCCACAGGTCACTGAGTGTTTACCACTAAGGCGATTGAGAGAACTACGTTGAAGGAACTCGGCAAATTTCCTCCGTAACTTCGGGAAAAGGAGGAC